>Ga0302272_1000159_pt1 | contig 32584 bp, 22 predicted proteins | sample III_Bog_N1_2_FD_198772 | JGI IMG/M metagenome (GOLD analysis project Ga0302272, IMG submission 198772) | Peat permafrost microbial communities from Stordalen Mire near Abisko, Sweden - III_Bog_N1_2 | ecosystem: Environmental > Terrestrial > Soil > Wetlands > Peat | place: Sweden: Abisko...
CAAGCCGCGATATCGTGGCTAATACCACCGCGCTTACAAATATAACTGCCATTGGTAGTAATGCAAAGGTAAGTCAGAGCAACAGCTTGATTTTGGGAGGTACCGGGGCGAATGCTGTAAGTGTGGGTATCGGTACCACGGCTCCTGCCAGTACATTGGATGTGGTTGGAGATGTTTCGGCCAAACGTTACTTGACAACAATGCCTGCTGCAATTACGGCTGCCGCTACCACTACGGTAGATTTATCTACAGGCAATGTATTTACCCTAAATGTGGCAGCAAGTATTACTACACTGACCTTGACTAACGCACCAACACGACCAGCTACTTTTGTGTTTAAGCTTTCCTATTCTTCAAGTACAGCCTATACAATTGCCTGGCCGGCTGCATTTTTGTGGAGCGGGGGAATACCCCCCGTTTTAACCTGCGTTTCGGGTAAAACGGATATATTGTCCATCATTTTCGATGGTACCAATTATTATTGTTCTTATGCACTTAACTTTTAAGGTAAAACAAGGATGTGTGACATCTGGGGATAAGGAGTAATAGAAGAGTAAAAGCCGAAATTCCCTACCGTGCCGTTTTTTTTCACGGCAGGGAAAAAAACGGCACGGTAGGGAAGAATGATGAGATGATGTAGTGATATGATGAAACCTCCAAACCCTATTCGGCTGAGCATTTGCAGAAGCTTAAAGGAGACTTAAAGAGTGAGGCGCAGAACGATGAGAAGAAAGTATAGGAGACAGAAGTATCTCACATCTTTAGGGGCTTGGGGTAGAGTTGATGAATTACCCAAACCTGACAGTGTGCTTGCACCTGTCAGCATTTAAAACAATATACAATAGGTTAATGAGAAGACATTGTTTGTGATTGAGAATCTGTGTTTTGTTTACAATTTAGTGAGAATGCGACTTTGATTCGCATTCTCATTAATAAAAAAAGGAAAAATAATTTCTGGCAAGCCAAGCAGTAAGAGCAAGCAATCTCCTTTCGGTCGCTGACCGTACCTAACCCCCTAAAGAGGGATAAAGAGCGAAGGAGCAAGACGATGAGAAAAAGCATAGAAGACGAAAGTATCCCTTCCCCTTTAAGGGCTTTGGGGTAGCAAAATAGAAGAACAACTTAATCACAGAACATGAAACTAAAATTAGTATTACTATTATTTTTCCCGTTGCTGCTGCACGCACAGCAAAACAAAAATATACCCCAAAAGAGAAGTAAGGAACATGCTAAGGTTGCAGCTTCTTCCAAATTATTAAATGAAAAGAAAACCATGACTTCGGAAGAGTTAAGTAAACTTGGCATTGAATTGCCGGGTGCATGGTTTACCGTAAATGGGAGTGTCAGGGGGTTGAAAGACAGCACACAGGTATTTCTTGCAAGTATGAGTGATGGAAAAAATCTTGCTCAGGGTATGGCGTTTAACGGGCAGTTTAAACTTCATGGACAAGTTGAGCACGAAGGGCTTTGTGTTATCAGTTTCACCGGGTACAACGGCTTTTTAACTTTGTTTATGGCTAATGACAGCATTGCGGTTACAGGAGATTCCGACCATATCGGAGCACTTACTATAAAAGGTACAGCCATGGAAGATGATTTTGTGGCATACCGGAAGAATTTTGATACCGAGACTGGCCGATTATCCGAATTATTGCAGCGTATTAATGCGGCACCAGAGGGGATTGAGAAGAACTCGTTGACAAGCGAATACAAAAAGATTGTGCTGGCACAGGCCGATACATTCCTGACGCAAAAACCCGCATCGCCGGTAGCCTGTTTTGTATTGTTTACTATAGCCGGATTATTGGATCAGACTTCGGAGTTGGAACAGCGGTTTGATAAACTCATGCCTGAAGCCAAAAAAGGCATGTACGCGGAATTGATTAAAAGAAAAGTAAATGAGAATAAAGTAAATCCTGTTGGTACAGAAGCCTCGGATTTTACACAGAACGATTCAACCGGTAAAGCTTTCTCATTACATTCATTAAGAGGACGCTATGTGCTGATTCATTTTTGGGCGGGCTGGAGTAAGCAATGTAAAGACTATATATCTGAATTAGCACCTTTGTATGAACAGTATAAAAATCGAAAATTTTGCATTGTAGGGATTTCCCTGGATTCGGAAAGGGATACCTGGCTGAAAGCTGTTGCAGAGAATAAAATGAAATGGCTGCAGCTAAGCGACCTGAAGTATTGGGATAATGAGGTGGCGCACTTATATAAAATTGAAAGCATACCCCAAAATATATTGGTCGGACCCGATGGAAAAATTATAGATAAAAATCTTACTCCCATTCAATTGAAAACGAAGCTTGCTTTTTTATGCAAATAAACGGGAAGAACTATTGAACCATTTCAGGTTAATTAATACGAAAGCATATTGCAGCCGGAAAACAGCAATCACATAGTTTAAGTAATTTTTATGAAAAGAAGGATATTAAAATATATAGTAGCATTTAGCTGTTTGTCAGTCGGTATCTGTACGGTTTCGGCGGCTCCTGTTATTACTACATTTAGCCCGAAGAGTGGCCCTACGGGAGCTGCGGGCAGCACCACGGTCATTATTACCGGAACCGGTTTCAGTGTCACGGCAGCTAATAATATCGTTAATTTTGGGGAAGTAATGGCAACGGTAACCGCCGCCACGACAACACAGTTAACGGTAACAGCTCCTACCGGAGCCACCTGGCAGCCTATTAGTGTAACCGTGGGAGGAGTAACCGCCTATTCCTATTCAGTAGCCAACCCGTTTATACCCACTTTTGCAACCAAGAATTCAATAATACCCAACGATTTTGCACTGAAAGTTGATTTTGTAACGGGAAGTAGTCCTGAGTCTGTCGCGATAGGGGATCTGGACGGGGATGGAAAACCCGACTTGGTGGTGGTCAATAATAGTTCCTCTAGGGTCTCCGTATTCCGTAATACTTCTACATCGGGTTCCATTAGCAGCGGCTCCTTTGCCGCAAAAGTTGATTTTACAACGGGAAATCAACCTTATGGTATCGCGATAGGTGATCTGGATGGGGATGGTAAACCCGACCTCGTAGTGTCTAATTATGCTTCCGTTACGGTCTCTGTATTTCGCAATACGGCTTCAGCCGGTTCCATTACCACGGGCTCCTTTGCCGCGAAAGTTGATTTTGCAACGGGAAATGCGCCCACTGGTGTCGCAATAGGTGACCTGGACGGGGACGGCAAGCCCGACCTGGCGGTGGCTAATTATGGTTCCGCTACGGTCTCCGTACTGCGCAATACCGCTGTATCCGGTTCCATCACAACAGGTAGCTTTGCTGCGAAAGTTGATTTTACAACGGGAAATCAACCTTATGGTATCGCGATAGGTGATCTGGACGGGGATGGAAAACCCGATCTCGCTGTGCCTAATTATGGCTCCGTTACGGTCTCTGTATTTCGCAATACCGCTGTATCCGGTTCCCTCACTATAGGCAGTTTTGCCGCGAAAGTTGATTTTGCAACAGGAACTTCTCCTCGTTCTGTTGCGATAGGTGATTTAGACGGGGATGGCAAGCCCGACCTGACAGTGGCTAATTATGGTTCCGCTACGGTCTCCATATTTCGGAATACTTCGACAACCGGTTCCATTACCACAGGCAGCTTTGCCGCGAAAGTTGATTTTGCAACGGGAACTAGTCCTTATGGTGTTGCGATAGGAGATCTGGACGGGGATGGCAAGCCCGATCTGGCGGTGGCTAATTCTAATCCCAATACGGTCTCCGTATTCCGTAATACTTCTGTATCCGGTTCTATCAGTACGGGCAGCTTTGCCGCAAAAGTTGATTTTACAACGGGAAATACTCCTATTTCAGTCGCGATAGGGGATCTGGACGGGGATGGAAAGGCGGATATGGCGGTGGCTAATTATTTTTCCAATAGGGTTTCCGTATTTGGTAATGGATTGTTCCTTACTGTTACGGCATTTAGCCCTGTGAGTGGTCCCACGGGAGCAGCAGGTAGCACCACGGTATCTATCACCGGAACTAATTTTAGTCCCACGGCGGCTAATAATATCGTTTATTTTGGGGCTGTACAGGCAACTGTAACAGCAGCTACAACAACACAGCTAACGGTAACGGCTCCTGCTGGGGCCACCTGGCAGCCTATCAGTGTGACCGTGGGAGGCTTAACAGCCTACTGTTATTCGGTAGCCAATCCGTTTATACCCACCTTTACAAGCAAGGGCTCCATAACATCTAGCGATTTTGCCCTGAAAGTTGATTTTGCAACGGGATCTAGTCCTTATTCTGTCGCGATAGGGGATCTGGACGGGGATGGCAAGCCCGATCTGGCGGTGGCTAATTATGGTTCCAATACGGTCTCCGTATTTCGGAATACTTCTACATCGGGTTCCCTCAGTATAAGCTCTTTTGCGGCGAAAGTTGATTTTACAACGGGAACCAGTCCTGCATCTGTTTCGATAGGGGATTTGGACGGGGATGGAAAGCCCGACCTGGCGGTGGTTAATTATGGTTCTACTACGGTCTCTGTATTTCGCAATACGGCTTCATCCGGTTCCATTACGACGGGCAGTTTTGCCGCGAAAGTTGATTTTGCAACGGCAAATAATCCTCAGTCTGTCGCGATAGGTGATCTGGACGGGGATGGAAAGCCCGACCTGGTGGTGGCTAATTATGGTTTCGCTTCGGTTTCCGTATTTCGCAATACCTCCACAACCGGCTCCATCACTACGGGCAGCTTTGCCGCGAAAGTTGATTTTGCAACGGGAAGTAATCCTTATTCTGTCGCGATAGGTGATCTGGACGGAGATGGCAAGCCCGATCTGGCAGTGACTAATTCTGGTTCCTCTACGGTCTCCGTAATTCGCAATACGTCTGTATCCGGTTCCATTACCACGGGCAGCTTTGCCGCGAAAGTTGATTTTACGACGGGAACGATTCCTCGTTCTGTTGCGATAGGTGATTTAGACGGGGATGGTAAGCCCGACATGGTGGTGGCTAATAATACATTCTCTACGCTCTCCGTACTGCGCAATACCTCCACATCAGGTTCTATCACTACGGGCAGCTTTGCTACGAAAGTTGATTTCACAGCGGGAACTGGTCCTAACTCAGTTGCAATAGGTGATTTGGATGGGGATGGCAAGCCCGACCTTGCGGTGACTAATAATAGTTCCGCTACGGTCTCCGTATTTCGGAATACCTCTACATCCGGTTCTATCACCACGGGCAGTTTTGCCGCGAAAGTTGATTTTACAACGGGAACGAATCCTTATGGTCTCGCGATAGGTGATTTGGACGGGGATGGAAAACCTGATCTGGCGGTGGCTAATTATGGCTCCAATACAGTTACGGTTTTGGGTAATGGTCTATTTCTCACAGTTAACGGTTTTAGCCCTGCGAGTGGTCCCACGGGAGCTGTGGGCAGCACCACAGTTACCATCACCGGAACTAATTTCAGTACCACGGCGGCTAATAATATCGTTTATTTTGGGGCTGTACAGGCAACGGTAACAGCATCTACAACAACACAGTTAACTGTAACCGCTCCTTCGGGAGCCACCTGGCAGCCTATCAGTGTAACCGTGGTAGGGATAACAGCTTATTCTTATTCAGTAGCCAATCCCTTTATACCTACTTTTGCAACCAAAAATTCTATAACAGCCGGAGATTTTGCCGCGAAAGTTGATTTTGTGGTGGGATCTAGTCCTTATTCAGTCGCGATAGGGGATCTGGACGGGGATGGAAAGCCCGACCTGGCGGTGGCTAATTATGGTTCCGCTACGGTCTCCGTATTTCGCAATACTTCCACAACCGGTTCCATTACCACAGGCAGCTTTGCCTCGAAAGTTGATTTTACAACGGGAACCAGTCCTGCATCTGTTTCGATAGGGGATTTGGACGGGGATGGAAAGCCCGACCTGGCGGTGGCTAATATGAGTTCCAATACAGTTTCGGTATTTCTCAATGTTTCGACATCCGGTTCCATCACCGCGGGCAGCTTTGCTGCGAAAGTGGATTTTGCAACGGGAACTAATCCTCGTGTTGTCGCAATAGGTGATCTGGACGGGGATGGCAAGCCCGATCTGGCCGTGGCTAATTATGGTTCCGCTATGGTCTCCGTATTTCGCAATACCTCCACAACCGGCTCCATCACTACGGGCAGCTTTGCCGCGAAAGTTGATTTTACAACGGGAACCAGTCCTTGTTCTGTTTCGATAGGTGATCTGGATGGGGATGGAAAGCCCGACCTGGCGGTTGCTAATTCTAGTTCCACTACGGTCTCCGTATTTCGGAATACTTCCGCAACCGGTTCCATCACTACGGGCAGCTTTGCCGCGAAAGTTGATTTTACAACGGGAACTGGTCCTCAGTCTGTCGCGATAGGAGATATGGACGGGGATGGAAAACCCGACCTGGCGGTGGCTAACGCTGGTTCCTCTACGGTGTCTGTGCTGCGTAATACTTCTACATTGGGTTCCATTACCACGGGCAGCTTTGCCGCGAAAGTTGATTTTGCAACGGGAACTGGTTCTTATTCTGTCGCAATAGGGGATCTGGACGGGGATGGCAAGCCCGACCTGGCGGTGGCTAACGCTGGTTCCGCTACGGTCTCTGTGCTGCGTAATACTTCTACATTGGGTTCCATTACCACGGGCAGTTTTGCTGCGAAAGTGGATTTTGCAACTGGAACTAATCCTTATGTTGTTGCGATAGGTGATCTGAACGGAGATGGAAAACCCGACCTGGCAGTGACTAATTATTATTCCAATACAGTTTCTGTATTTGGTAATCTTTCATCGATTCCTATTATTACCACATTTAGCCCCAAGAGTGGTTACACGGGAGCGGCAGGCAGCACCACGGTCACTATCACGGGAATCGGTTTCAGTGGCACGGCGGCCAATAATATTGTTTATTTTGGGGGAGTAAAGGCAACGGTATCAGCGGCTACAACAACACAGTTAACGGTAACAGCTCCTTCCGGAGCCACTTGGCAGCCCATCAGTGTAACCGTGGGAGGATTAACAGCCTATTCTTATTCGGTATCCAATCCCTTTATACCCACTTTTGCAACCAAAAATTCCATAACAGCCAGTGATTTTGCACTGAAAGTTGATTTTGCAACGGGAACTGGTCCTCAGTATGTCGCGATAGGGGATCTGGACGGGGATGGTAAGCCCGACCTGGCGGTGATCAATAATAGTTCCTCTACGGTTTCCATATTTCGGAATACTTCGACATCCGGTTCCATGACCACGGGCTCCTTTGCTGCGAAAGTGGATTTTGCAACGGGAAGTGTTCCTTATTCTGTCGCGATAGGTGATCTGGACGGGGATGGAAAGCCCGATATAGTAGTGGTTAATTCTAGTTCCAGTACGGTCTCCCTATTTCGCAATACGGCTACACCCGGTTCCATCACCACAGACTCCTTTGCCGCGAAAGTTGATTTTACAACGGGAAATTGGCCTCAGTCTGTCGCGATAGGTGATCTGGATGGGGATGGAAAGCCCGAGCTTGCGGTGGCTAATTCTGGTTACTCCGCTACGGTCTCCGTATTTCATAATACTTCTACATCCGGTTCCATTACCACGGGCTCCTTTGCTGCGAAAGTGGATTTTGCAACGGGATATATTCCTTATGGTGTCGCGATTGGTGATCTGGATGGGGATGGAAAACCTGACCTGGCAGTGGCTAACAGTGGTTCCAATAAGGTGTCTGTGCTGCGTAATACTTCTACATTGGGTTCCATCACTGCGGGCAGCTTTGCCGCGAAAGTGGATTTTGCAACGGTATCTGGTGCTCAGTCTGTCGCGATAGGGGATCTGGACGGGGATGGCAAGCCGGATCTGGTGGTGACTAACGGCAGTTCCGATATGGTCTCCGTATTTCGAAATACCTCGACAACCGGTTCTATCAGCACAGGCTCCTTTGCCGCGAAAGTGGATTTTGCAACAGGAAGTAATCCTAAAGCTGTCGTGATAGGTGATCTGGACGGGGATGGCAAGCCCGATTTGGCAGTAGCTAATGGGAATTCCAATACGGTTTCTGTATTGCGTAATACCTCTGCAACCGGTTCCATCACTACAGGCAGCTTTGCTGTGAAAGTTGATTTTACAACAGGAACTAGTCCTTGGTCTGTCGCGATAGGAGATCTGGACGGGGATGGCAAGCCGGATCTGGTGGCGGTTAATCATAACTCCAATACAGTTTCGGTACTGCGTAATAAACCATCATCTTCAATACTTTTTTTTCAGATACCATTATAAAATATAGTTGGGATCAATTAGTTATTAGTGGTTAGTAGGTAATTAGAAATCGTATTCTCACAGAAGAAAACGATGCAGGCGCAGGAGAAACAGAAGCAGGCACAGACGAAAACGATGCAAGCGCAGGAAAAATAGATGCAAGCACAGAAGAAAACGATGCGGGCGCAGGAGAAATAGATGCGGGCGCAGGAGAAATAGATGCAGGCGCAGGAGAAACTGAAGCAGGCACAGAAGAAAACGATGCAGCTGCAGGAAAAATAGATGCAGGCGCAGAAGAAAACGATGCAGGCGCAGAAGAAAATGATGCAGGCACAGGAGAAATAGATGCAGGCACAGGAGAAATAGATGTAGATGCAGGAAAAACAGATGTAGATGCAGGAGAAAATATGAATCCCAGCATTATTTTTTAAGTCCGAAGGACTTTAATGTAAATAACCACGGGTACAACCCGTGGTATGAAACAAAGCCTGAATACGAACCCCAAACGGGGTTCAATCTATAATATTGAATCCTTTCAGGATTCTAATGCTAATGTCTATTGACTTATAAGAGTTTGCTTATCTTGAACTAACGTTAAATGAATATCAACAAATGAAACAAAACAAATTATATGTCCTCTTTTTGTTATTTGCCCTCATTCCGGTGTTGGTACAGGGACAACAAGCTGAGTATAATTGGGGAAACAACTGGCTGCACGAAGGACAGAAGTGTGTAGGGATGGACTTTATTAACTCCTCCACCGGTACCGTGATGAACAATGGCACCGTGTGGTACAGTGGTAATTTTACCAATGACGGCATAGTAGATTTCGACAACACCCTTATTGTTAATCCGGGACAAACTATGTTTGCCGGCGATGCCCTGCAACGTATCGCTGGTAGTGGTACTACCCGTTTTTACAGTCTGATGTTTGGTAGCCTGCTCACACCAATGGCCTACAACCTGGAGCAAAACATATCGGTGGTACATTTGCTAAACCTTAGCAAAGGAATACTCAACACCCTGCAAACTACGCCCGAAACCATGATGAACATGCTGCAGTTGGAAAATGGTGCTACCTGCATCAACGCCTCCACCGGTAGCTATGTAGATGGTTTTGTAAGTAAAACAGGTAACAGTACCTTTACTTTTCCCATTGGTAATGGCGGCTTCTATCGTCCGGCTTCCATATCGTCGCCCGCAGCAGTTACCGATTGCTTTGCAGCGCGCTACCTCTACGTGAATCCTGATAATGCCGGTTATACCCGCTCCCAAAAAGTGGCGGCTCTTTCACGCATCAGCGATAAGGAATACTGGGTGGTAAATCACACCAGTGGTACTTCCAATGGGCAACTCACCCTGAGTTGGAATGTTAGTGAAACAAGTGCCCCTGTGCCGGCTAATCTCAATGCACTAGCCGTGGCACGTTGGGATGGCGTCAAATGGATAAACGAAGGAAATACTTCAACTACAGGTGATGCCACTGCAGGAACTATAACTGCTAACGTGACAGGTTACGGGATATTTACGTTGGCAAACATGATTGTGAGTCCTCCGGTGGTAGTAAACGACTCTATAACCACTTATGGAAATAACGCAGTAACCGGTACCGTATTAGCAAATGATTCTGTATATAATGGCAGTCCACTTACGCTTACAGCCTTCAGAATAAGCGGCATCACCTATCAGCCAGGTACCACAGCAACTATACCGAATGCAGGTACAATAACAATAGATGCCAATGGTGTATTCACTTACTCGCCTATATTGAATTATAACGGTGTACTACCAACCATTGCGTATACCATAAGCGACGGTGACAGTAATACCGGTTCGGGTCAATTGATCATAAGCGTATTGCCATTACCAGAATTGATAAAAACATCCGGTAAACCGGAGATGAACAATGATGGTAGTTTTAGCTGGACTTATATACTTGCTTTACATAATGATACTCAAAATGCCATTAGTAATATACAGGTAGAAGATAATCTGGACGATGTATTTAACAATAAGGGTTGTACCTACTCGGTAACTCAGATTATAGCAACAGGAGGCTTAACAGCTAATGGTTTATATAACGGATCGGGTAATGTAAAAACCCTGATTGATGGATTATCAATGAGTGCCGGTGAGTTGGATTCTATCCGCATTGAAGTGAACGTAAACACCCACGGTCAGTCTGATACCATTGCGGTATTCAACCAGGCTACCCTGACGGCAAAGGCTACTTTCGGTGAGTTTAGTATGAAATCGCATGCAGATAAAATATCTGTGCTGGCTGCGCCTACTCAAACGAATATACCAGTTGTAAAACTTATCATATCCGATGGATTTTCACCAAACGGAGATGGTGTGAATGACCAGTTTATGATTGTACACGAAGCTTCGACCAGGTTAGACATTGAAGTCTTTAATCGAACGGGTAATAGCGTTTACAAGAGTTCAGATTATCAAAATGACTGGGATGGAAAAGGAATGGGTAGTTTCTTTGGAGGAAACGATCTTCCAACCGGTACATACTTCATAACGTATAAAGCAATAAAAATTTCCACAGGAGAAATAGTAAATAAAGGAGTTAAATTTATTACCCTGCGACGTAATTCCAAATAATAATTCGTTCACAGACAAGGGAATGAATTATTATTCCCGATTCTTCCTGAAAATTTCCGAACTTAAATAAACCGAAAAAGAATGATATACAAACTGATTCACAATCTATTGATTATGGAAAATCGATCAAAATTTCAATTTATAATTTGTTTTTGTTTCCTCTTTGTCGGTAATCAGCTTAAGGCTCAACAAGAAATTATGTATTCGCAATATATGTACAACATGATTAATATCAACCCTGCCTATGCAGGTAATCGTGTAGGGGACAATATTACGTCTTTGTACCGAAAACAATGGATAAATGTTGCAGGAGCTCCTACAACTTACTCTTTGTCTTGGGATAGAGGCACGGATGATGATGGTGCTGGTACAGTACATGGGAGTAATTGGCCTGTTGGATATGGGCTCCAAATTTATAAGGATCAAGTGGGAATCGAAACGACTCAGGGTATTCAGGCATTTTATTCTTACCGACTTAAATTCAAAGAATCTGTTTTGTCACTTGGTTTGAGTGGTGGTTTCATGAATTATAGGGCTCTTTATTCTCAGGTATCTACTATTACCGGTGGAGAGGACCCATTATTTCAGGAGGATGTTAGTGCTATTGTACCTACTGCCGGCATTGGTGTTTTGTATGCGACCACTCATTGGTATGTAGGATTATCGGTACCCTCACTTTTACAAACAAAAATAATGGATAATAAACAGCAGATTACAACCGGCTCCGATAGTCACTATTTTTTGACTGGTGGTTATGTTTTTTATATTTCAAACGACTTTATGTTAAAACCATCAGTAATGCTAAGAGCTATTAAAGGTGAAGCTCTTCAATATGATATCAATCTCAACGCATGGATTCAAAATACAGTTGGATTAGGTGTGAGTTATCGTTCAAAGGATGCACTTGTTGGAATGGTCAATATCAGGATAACACCGCAAATAACACTCGGTTATGCCTATGATTACCTGATTTCAAATATGACTCATTTTAGTACAGGGTCACATGAGTTAATCCTAAATTTTCAATTTAATACACCAAAAGAGTCACATACTATATCATCTCGTTATTATTAACATTTGACTAAAACACAAAACAGTGTAATTGAAAAATGAATAACCTACATCTAGTGTTTTTATTATTTATTTTTGGCAATTCTTTTAGCATAAGTCAACTTGAGGCACAAAATATTCAATTAACTAAAATTTATATAACTATCACTAATACTACATCCACATGAAAATTATAGGTTTTCTCTTAATGTTTTTTGGTTTAGAGTTCACGATCTTTACTTTCATTAATTTCTTTACTAAACAAGAAGTCTATAAAGTAGGAACGGTTGAATTAACCCATATCCAACCACAATACTATGATTGGTTACCATTTATTGGCATAATTGTAATAATTTTGGGGGTATATTTATTACTGCAAGGCAGAGAATTAGAATAGAACTTTTTTCATTTATAACTGGATTTATTTAAGTGCCAGACATAAAAAATTTTCTATCTGGTGCTTATTGATCCCAATCAATTTAAAAACATTGATATTCCGGTTATTTCGGTAGGAGAAGTAAACGGTATGATTTATCCGATCTTTTCATCTCTGAAATTCTGACAATTATTTAATTGATAGGAGAGGGTGGGCACAATAATATTAGCAATAATAGAACAAAGCAACAGGTGGAATCGATTCAATTCGATTTCACCTGTTGCTTTGTTGACTAATAAATGTGTGAATCATATAAGTTTATTTAAGAATTGTGTATTGCTCCTTTTCATTTACTTTGGTTTATTTCGGTTGTTCCGATAGCCCTTTTTATTTGGGCAATACTTTTAATGCTAAATCTTTTTAAGACGAAACCACTTGATCAGGCTTACAATGTCGAAAAATATCAGAATTTATTAACGAATATATATAAAGAAATATTGCAAAGTGAAATTGAAGCTAACTTACAGTCGTATAATAAAAACAAAATAATGACTGAAAAAGGAAATAGGAATTACGTAAGAGCAATGAAGTTAATTACTATTGCACTCTTGTTTTCTATAGAATTGATTTTTGCAAATCAATTCTTTAAAATCGAAAAAGTACCTACGAAATTTCTAATTGTAAATATAAATAAAGCGACTAAATATAATTCTATAAACCAATTTGTTAAAAGCGAACTCGTAGTTTTCTTAGATATTCCGGAAACACAAATAAATGTGGTGAATCATGTAACTTTTCTTCATATTTATGTAATGATTTCATTGTTATCAACCTATAACTATACTTATCGAATTTAATAGTAAAAACATTTATTTTTTATCTTTAAAAAACAGGTTATTATGAAAACAAAAATCAGTACATTTTATTTATTACTGACATTTACGGTTATCACTGTTACAGGATTTGCAAAAGAAGAAATTCAGACTGATAAGCAATTGAAAAGGAAGGAGCATGAAGATCTTGTGCTTGATTTGAGTTTTAAAATCATGAGAGTGATTTACGTTGTGCAAGATGTTTTTTTTGGGGCTTATCAAATAAGAAGAAAACATAGTCTGAATCGTAATTTATAGAATTTACAGAATAAGAGTTTGAAAGAAGCAGATCTTCATTTTTATAATTTAAAAATTATGTGAATTCTAATTCTGAAGTATTGTTATTGTTGACGGAAAGTTATGCAAAAAAATAAATAAACTACAAGGAATGGAGATCATTTCATGTATACACATTTGGAGCCAATCTTTATAGATTGGCTCTTTTTTTATTAAATTCTAAAATTTTATATGACAATATCAGTGTCGATAAATCAAGAATGATTGTGTTTAGGTTGAAAATTCCTACTTGACATAGGATGAAAATTTTGATAAAATAACATATATATGTAGCAAAATGACCAAAGAAACGCTTGTAATACTCTAATAAAAAAAAAATTTAATTACAAAATAAATACAATAGTTCTAAATTTCGGTTAAGATAGCAATTTTATTTTTTGCTATAAACGGATTTGTTTAGTGCGCTATAAAAATACATCTACAATAATTACTGTATAAACCGTCTTTTCTTATCTCAATTATTTTAAATAAATAAGCAAATAAATACTTTTACTAATTTATAAAGTTTGATTCTCTATTAAAGTGAATTGTATTGTATGTGTAACATGAATTTTCTCTGTTATTCACATATAATCCTATCATACATTATCCTGCTTTTTTAGTTAATCGAAGTTGATATTTAAATGCCAATTCAGTTGAAATTCTACTTCTAAAAAATAAAATACTACATGAAAAATGATGCAATATAGATAGAAGTATTTGGTTACTTTCACAATCAAATTATCCAAGTAAATGTTCAACTAAAAATTTATTTTAACATAGCGGTTAAAAAAGTTCTTATTTGTCGAAAATAGTATTAATAATATTGTGATTATGAAACTCAAAAATAAGTACACCTTAAAGGTTAAAATTGGGAAACTATTTATCTCATATATTACATCAGTTTTGAATTAATTAATCATTTTAGTAGTTACCAGTAAACATTGATAAATTATTTTTTATTTATGTCTGAATAACAAAAAAAAAGACATTAAATACATGTTTTTAAGTTGCTTAGATATGATGGTAATTCTTGTTCTTTCTGATTTATGAGCGATTCAAATCTTAGATATTTATTTCTGAATAACTGCTAAATAAGAAGATATATGTGGAAGATAATTTTATCGGGGTTAAGAATATTTATTTTCACGCCATTTATACTTATAATGGCTATAATAGGCATTTTGGTCTATATTATTCAAGATTTAATATTAGAAGTGTTTAATCTGATTTGGAACCAGGTGAAGCCTGGATTTTTAAAAGTTAAGTTAGTTTCAACATTTAAGATTGCCTCATGGAAGATAATAATGGTTTTGAAAAATATATATATAGACGTCCTTTTTTGACATTATTGATTATCACAATAATAATATGGACTATAGTACTTATACTCACTTATCGTTTTTTTTTGGAAGGTCATTTAATTGTTTTTTTTGATTGAATTTTTATTCGGCTGAATTACAGAATGGTTGAACTTGAGATTATAAATGCTTAATGTTTAATGAAATTATTAACAATACTATAAAATATTCCTAAGAGTGTTCAAAATTGAATTAAATGATGTAATTGATATTCAATTGCAGAACTATTTTCAATTTAAATCTGATTTTTATTATGTACAAATATCTTTCAATTGCAGAAAAATCACAAGAAATGATGGTGTTGTTGAAGTCTCTTCCTGCTTATACACTTGTCTTTGATAAAAGAAGCAACTTAGTGGAAATGAATCTACCGGCTCAACAGTTATTTAGAATAAAAAATGTGCAAGAGTTTAATGACAGAAAAAGTGAAATATTTCCGACTCAAGATTATATTAAAACGATTATTCTTGAGCTGAAAAAGGGAAAAACAGTGCGATATGCAAAAACACAATTGAGATATGCTGACAATAATGTGGCAGTTGTGGAATTATGTGCTTGTATGATTAATGGTCAACGAGATCTTTTCTTGTTTCAATTATTTGAAATATCTCTTTCAAATAATTCTGATTTAGGCTCTTTTACTTCTTTTATGGATAATAGTAATTCAAGGAAGGATGTTGCTTTGACCAATTGGGTTACGAATCCCAAAAACGCTCTTGTCGCTCATAGATTAAATAAACAGGAAGAGCGTCTGGGTAAAAGGGCAATAGATACTAACTCTCTGGAGCTGGCGAAAAACAAATATAGGAACTTGACAAAAACAGAAATTACTGTTTGAAACCTCATAGCTCTCAATCTGTCATTATTACAAATAGCTATAACAACTAATAAAACAACTATATACATCCGTGCAGCCATGCGTCGAATAACAGAAAAACACACCTTTAATTCCAGAAAGAAGTTAGGAAAGATCTGGATAAAAATGCCTGCATATCGAAATCACCAGAGATGAATTGATCATCTTCATCTTTAATTGGGAATCTGAGTTAACAACCTAACCTTAGGCAACATGAAATAAATTTTACGTTAACGGATTGAAAGTTGACCTGAGAAAGTAAATATCAATAATATTAGTATCAGTATAATGAGTTAAGTATGTTTCAAACAAAACTATAATTATGAAGCACAAGTATTTCTTTTTATTATTTACAATGTCGACAATGTTTGCAGCATTAATATATGGTCAGAATAAAATTGGCAATAATCCTGCAACGATAAATGGCGGATCATTACTAGAATTGGAAAGCACTTCCAAAGGTCTGCTTTTACCACGTATTCCACTGGACGATGTTACTAAATGGACATTAGATGGAGTAGCCGTTAACGGTATGTTGATTTTTGTCGATGGTACAGGTACACAGGCAAAAGGAATTTACTATTGGAATTCAACTCAGTGGTCAAGGGTGATTAATTCTGATGAATTGTCAGCATTGATTGTAAATTATACTACTGTTTCAAATAGCTCAATCGGCAATAAGTTAAAAATCACGGTTAATGGTAAAGTTGCAGATGAAGTATCCATCATTAACGCTATTACAAACACTTTGACCGGAAATATTTTAGAAACTTCAGTAAATGGAATAAAAGCTTCAGTTGATCTGAGTTCGATTCTTACTACAAGTACAACCAATGCTTTAGCAGGAACTGAAAATAAACTGACCAGTATAGTGAATGGAGTTTCGGCTGATTTGACCCCTGTATCCGGTACCATCAGCAAAACGTTAGGATTTGATACGAGCGGAAAATTGGTTATCCAAAATCCAACAGCAACAGTCGTTTCAAATACTTCAAAAGTAAATAATATATCGACCACCGTCAACGGTATCACCGGAGTTGATGTCAATATAATTAACAGTAACTTGCTCTCTTTGACCAATGGAACACTTTCTTCTTCTGTGAATGGAGTAACGAGTTCTCCCGGACTGAATCTTATCAGCTCAGCTGATAACGGTCTATCAAGCGAAAATGGAAATGTACAACTGGGAGGAACTCTGATAAAACCCACTACATTATCTGCTACAGCAATCAATTCATTATCCTTAAACGGATTGCAAAATGGAAATGTGTTTACCGATAGCATATTGGTAGTAGCACCCAATACCGGCAGAGTTGGAAAAATAAGTGGTAGTATTCTGGGTACAAATATGTATAAATTAATTGCCTTCGCTTCATCAAATAATCAAAAACGATTTGAAACTCCGGAAGTAATTACGGACCTAAAAAAAATTCAGGTATTTCGCAATGGAATAAATGTTGAATTTACGCGGGTGGATGATACGCATATCGATTTAGAAGACCAAGCGGCTTGTTATGTCGACGACGAAATTAAGATTATTCAATTAAAATAAAAAAAACAGTATTATTAATAATTTAAATTCAAGAAAAATGAACTTACAAGTACAAAAACCAGGGATTAAAATTGCATGTGTGGCATTTGCAATTTTTTCAATGACAACCTTAGCCAATGCCCAAAAAACAGTAGGAGATTTCGCTAAAAACACTTTCGGAACATTAAATGGCACTGTGAGAGTAGTGGATAACAAAGGAACCATTAAGTATTTACAAACGGCAAATGGTTTGACTACTTTAACCAACACAACTGGTGCTGTAACTACCACTACGTGGCAGCTCGGCGGTACATTAACTAATGACACCTATATCGATGCAACCGGAAAAGTATTTGCACTGGATGGGCTTGCATTGACTGCTGCTGCTCCGGCAAAATCAGGTGATGTGGCATCTATCCATGGTGGCGCAGGTGTGGGTTATACTTTTTTAGTGCATAATGAATTAACCGGTGGAACAGAGAAATTGCTGGTTTCTAATTTGGTAGTGGGTGGACATAACATTTTTACAGTGAGCGATGTGTCAACACTAACCTATCAGGTAACTGCTGTAACAGCAGGAACATTCTCATCTGATTCCTTTAAAAATTCAGTATACAGAAATGGAGCAAAATTACTAGCGGGAATAGATTATACTATTGATGCTAATGGGTTAATTACATTAATACCGAACTCAACACAACCACAAGATTGGGCACTAAACGTCGATGATAAAATAGAAGTGAATTGGATCAGATAAGCTAATATACCGATTTTCTAAAGATTAAATTATTCGTTTTCAATCAGATATTATATTCTCCGCCATAGTTCACTCTTAAATACTCCTATCCTTTTTCTTTCTCTTATAGAGAAAGTACCCTGTTTTGTACTGACAAGCAGGGGAAGAGGATAGAGATAAAGAGAGGATGGGGATAGGTAGGAAATTTAGGTATTATGTTTTATTGTTCCATTTATTTAAATCTCTATTTGGAACCCATAATTTATGATTTATCGACAATATAATGCAAACTTGTGTAGTATATAAATCCACAAGAAATAAAAAACAACCGAATGAAAAATATTAAATTACACATATTCTTGTTACTGGGGTTTATTACAACTAGTTTAGTCATTAATGCCCAGATACGGGTAATTGATAATAAAGGAACAGTGTCGACAATAGATGCCAGTAAATGGACTCGTATAGGTACCACCAATGATATTTATGATAAATTTCCCGGTAATGTAGGAATAGGGACAACAACACCGATGGCAACCCTTCACAATGCAGGATCTACTTTACTCGGGGTTACAAATGTTTCTTTGACAGACCCTACATATCTTCCCACGGCACAAGTTACAGTAGATGCATATTCCGGTATAGTGATTACTCAGCAATCTACGGATCTGGCACTAACTCTTCCGACTCCTACGTCTGCTACAGCCGGTCGGTTGTTTACGGTTTCTAATTCAATAACTTCTACCAATTATGTGAAGGTAAGTTCCTGTACCTTACCGGCAGGCATGTCGGTGACATTGGTATGGGACGGTACTCAATGGTCTGCTCCGTTGGCTTCTCCTATAACGGTAGTCAACAACTCCAATCTCTTTTCTACTGGATTAGCCTCTACCGGTAGCGGTGTTACCTCGACTTCAAACTCCAACTTTCTGGGACTGGGAGCAGGATATGATGCTACAGGTGCATCCAACTCTAACTTTTTGGGATCCGGAGCAGGAGGTATTGCTATGGGTGCATCGTATTCCAATTTCTTTGGTCAGAATGCCGGATATAATGCTATAACAGCAAATAATTCAAACTTCTTAGGTCAAAATGCAGGTCAGGCAGCTACAAATGCTTCAGGAGCCAACTTCCTGGGATCAAATACCGGCTACGCAGCTTCAGGAGCAACATATTCGAATTTCATAGGTAATAACGCCGGTCAATGGGCCACGAATGCTTCATACAGTACATTGCTCGGTTACAATGTAGCCAATGAAAATTCATTAGGTACGCATATCGGCAGTAACAATATTATTATCGGAACCAATATTACATTGCCGGCCACCACGGCTAATGGTATAAATATCGGCGGTGTACTTTTCGGATTAAACACCTATTCCACAACTTCCGGTAATCCTTCATCTGTAGCTACAGGAAGCGGTAAAATAGGCATCGGGATAGTATCACCCACGGCTCATCTGCATCTGGCAGCCAGTAGTGGAGCCTCGGGTACAGCTCCGTTGAAACTCTCTGCTGGAACTAATCTTAGTACTACCGAGGCCGGAACTATAGAATATAACGGTACACATCTCTATTTCACGGCAATAAATGGTGGTCCGCGTTATCAAATTGACGGACAGGGATTGTCACTTCCGTTGAGTAGCCTGACTGCAACTGTAGCAACAAACAATATTACAAATGGTGATTATGACCAGACCTGGAATTGGAACTCTTCTACAACGAAAAATCCGTTTACAATAGCCGGTAATTCATTAACGACGGGTAATCTGTTTTCGTTAGTCAACAGCAATACATCCCATACGGGTAATTTGTTGGTTTTAACTTCCAATGCGACGGCTCCTGTAGGAGGAATTACCAAATTCAACTTTACCGGCAATCATACCGGCAACGGGCTGGAAATCGATGATGTTACCGCATCAGGTGCTGCCGTAGCCATTAATGCCAATGCATTGACAACCGGTACTGCATTAAATATCAGCTCTGTATCAACTACCATAACGGGTGGACAGTTATTAAATGTTGCCACATCGGGAGTTAATGTTGCCTCTGGTAGTACTACCACCGCAGCAACTATCAGTAATACCCATGGGGGTGATACCCCAACCAATGTGGGTCTTACAGTAAGCGCCGGCGGAGGATTAAAAAATTATGCCTTATTAGTACCTTCGGGTTATGTGGGTATCGGCACAAATACTCCCGCTGCAGCTTTGGATGTGAAAGGTCAGATTAATATAACTCAAGCTTCGGGAACAGGTTCTGTAGGGCTGGTAGCTCCTGGTACACTGACCGGTTATACTCTAACCCTTCCATCAGCACAGAGCAGCAACGGACAGACTCTTCAGAACGACGGATTGGGAAATCTTAGCTGGGTTAACGGATTGACAAATTCACTGACTTCAGCTAACATTAACGTGGGGAATTCATCCGGTGTAGCTACTCCTGTATCTATAAGTGGTGATGCTACATTAGCAAATGACGGTACACTGACACTGAAACCTATCATTTCATCCGGTTCTTACGGTTCGTCCACTAGTATTCCTACTTTTACGGTTGATACAAAAGGGCGGGTGACTGTGGCATCAAACGTGGCTGCCTCGGGTACCTGGGGTATTAATATTACTGGTAATGCAGGTTCGGCAAGTTCTGTAGCCTGGGCAAATGTTAGTAGCCATCCAACTGCATTAAGTCAATTCACAAATGACTTGGGGAATTACGGTGGATATGCTCTCATAAACGGAACCAACGCAACCGGTACATGGCCGGTTAGTATTACAGGTAATGCAAGCGGTACAGCAGCTAATGTAACAGGCATAGTTACCGGAGCAAATGGAGGAACAGGTGTTGCGAATAATGCAAAAACGATTACCCTTGGAGGAAGTCTAACCACATCCGGAGCCTACACAACAACTCTTACTTCAACTAATACCACCACTGTTACCTTGCCGGTAACAGGTACTTTGGCTACCCTTGCAGGAGCCGAATCTTTAACAAATAAAACTATTAACGGGTTGACCCCTACGGCTGTTGCTACAGGTTTTACCATTGCAGGAGGTACAACTTCTAAAACATTGACAGTTCCTTTGGATGCTTCAGTATCGGGAACTAATACAGGTGATAATGCAAGTAATTCATTATATAGTAGTTTGGTTACCAATGCAACTCATACCGGGGATGTAACTGGGTCTACAGTACTTACTATTGCTCCAAATGTGGTAACAAATGCAGATTTGAACCAGATAGCAACCGCTACTATAAAAGGTCGTTTTTCAGCCTTAACGGGCAATGTGGAAGATTTAACTAAAGCGCAGGTATTAACGCTTCTAAATGTAGCTGATGGTGCCAACAATTATATACACCCATCGGGTGATGGCAATCTACATGTTCCTGCCACAAGCACAACCAATAACGGTAAAGTTCTGACTGCAGGAGCAACAGCGGGTTCGATAAGTTGGGTAACACCTACTACAGGTACTGTTACAGGTGTTAGTGGAACTCTTCCGATTACATCTTCAGGGGGGACTGCCCCGATTATTTCGATAGCTGCTTCAACTACTAGTGCAGCCGGTAGTATGAGTGCAGCAGATAAAACCAAACTTGATGCAATAACAGGAACCAACACAGGAAATGTCACCTTAGGAACAGCAAACGGATTGAGTTTAGCAGGACAAGCCATATCTCTTGGCCTTGCCAGCACTTCAACAGCAGGAGCTTTAAGTTCAACAGACTGGAATACATTTAATAATAAGGTAAGTGCATCGGGTTATCTGCCACTGACCGGAGGAACCTTAACAGGGGCTTTAAGTGGTACAACTGCATCCTTTTCCGGAACAGTTCAATCCGGAACAGGTAATGGATTTCAAAACGCCAGTTTTGTTCCGAATGGAGCAAGTAATATTTGGAGTTTTGCATCTTCACCAGGTTATGGCATGGCATATTACCAGGGGACAGCATTAGTTGGTGGGGATGCAATAGGGTTCCATTTTGGAAATCAAGCAACACCTTTATTTTATGTCAATACTGGAGGAAACGCAATATTGACAGGCTCAATTACAGCAGGGGGAAATGTTACTGCCTATTCGGATATCCGCCTCAAAAAGAATATACATACATTACCCAACGTATCTGAAAGCCTGCGGAAGATTAATGCTGTAGAATTCGACCGTAAAGATATGAAGATACATCAATTAGGTTTTATAGCCCAAAATGTGCAGCAATACTTCCCCGATTTGGTAACTGTTGCCAAAGACAGTATGGCTACCCTATCGCTCAATTACCAGGCTATGACGGCTCCCTTGCTGAAAGGTTGGCAGGAGCACGATGCCGTCATTATTTCACAACAAACCGAAATAAATATTCAACATCAGGAAATTGATCTGTTGAAGAAAGAAATTGAACTCTTGAAAATAAATCAGGAGGAACTAAAGAAATTAATAACTAATAAAAAATAAGGAAACGTACATTGACTTTTTCAATGTTTTCATCTTTGTAAAGTAGCATAAAAATGCGCATGAAATTCAAAACCCTGGTTATCATCCTACTGACTGCAGTATTCCAACTAAACGCGCAGACCAGAGATATAACCATCACGGTCCATATACGTGGAGTGTGGAACAGTAAAATAAGCCTTCTAGCTTTGTCTGGACCCAATGCAGGTAAACCTATCGCCGAATTGCCACCTGTTAAAAGCGGTGAGTCTGCTATAGTTACTGTGGCTAAGGACCAATTACCGGGTGAATTTGTGATCCGTTTCGACTATAAAGATAAAGAAACAAGCGCGCCATATCCTTCAGAGAAACACATTTTTATTTACTCGCAAAACCTTGAACTATTTATCAATCCTCCTTTTTGCAACAATTCCGACAGCACATGGTTTCAAAAAGGTGAAATAGAAAATACCGTCTATGCTGAGTTCAGCAAAGAGAATTTCAAACAAAAGGAGAAACTGGGGGTATTGCAGAATTTTTTGATGAGTTATGACGATACCCACTCCTTCCTTTATCGCACAGGCATAACCGAATACGAAAAAAGGCGCACGAATTACAACCAATGGATTGAAAAACAAATAGCACAGCATAAAAAAACTTTTGTCAGCAATGCTTTCAAATTTCAATATGTACCGGCGATAGAATGGAAAGATAGTTTGGTTGACAGGGTACATAATATGATAGCGCATTATTTTGATGGAATAGATTTTAAAGATTCACATATTTTAAAGACCTCCGACATGATCCAGTGGATGAACAAATATGTAAATATCTATGGCGCCATGTCCACTACTCCGGCGTTGCGCGATTCGCTGCTTTCAGTAGCCGCCACAATAGCAATTGATAAAGCCCGTGCGGACGGTAATCCTTTTGTATATGGTTGGATGGTCGACTATTTCTACAATGGTTTTGAAGCCAGTAATATCCCGGTCGGTGTCAAAGCGTTGCAACCTTACCTGGACGACCCAAGCTGTTATACCAACAAGAAACAACAGATTGAGAAACGACTTGAGGGCATAAAAAAACTAGTAGTTGGTAGTCCTGCACCTGATTTTACTGTTACTGACGATGCAGATGCCGCCAAATCCTTTGTTACCTATCCTACCACCTGCCGGTATAAACTGGTTTTGTTCTGGTCGGCTGGGTGCGACCATTGCAAGGAGCTGATCAAAAAATTATATCCCTGGTATCAACAGGCAATCAATAAAAAAACCGTAGTAGTTTTTGCTCTCGGTATGGATGATACCGAACCGGATATCAAACTCTGGGATAAAGTACACCCTTTGCTCGAAGGTTGGAAACATATGCTTCCTCAAGGAGGTATCAACAGCAAAGTAGCCAATGCTTATTTTATTTTGTCCAGTCCCGTGATGGTACTGGTCGATGCTCAAACAAACAACATCGTTGCCATACCCGAAACTGTGGAACAACTGGAAGCTGCAATGAAATAAAAATGAAGGAAATGAAAAAGGTACTTGTTTTTTTATATTTGTTACTGATATTTTCAACTGTCCGGGCCCAATATCCAGCAGCGCTTCCCTCATCGGGGGCTATAAGTGTAAAAGCAATTTCTGACTGGATGCTGGTAGCAGGAGAGATTACCACAGGTACTTATTCCATTTCCAGCTTAAATAGTAAATCTCATTTAACGGATAAAACAGCCCCTTATAGTTTGAGCGATTGGTATGGGTATGGTGCGAAAGCCTTTACATCCTGTGGCAACAGCTTTTCTGTTGCTCATAATGCAGGTAGTATATCTCCTGTTAGCAAATTAATTACTTATACAACTGTTAGCACCAGCGCAACCGGCACAACAAAATGCTGGATCACACAAAATCTTGGAGCTGAGCATTCAGCTACTAGCGCCAATGATGCAACAGCAGCGTCTGGCGGTTGGTATTGGCAGTTTAACCGTGCACAAGGCACTTACGTTGCCGACGATGGCACCGTTACCTCTACAAACTGGTATACATCCATCAACGAAAGTAGCGATTGGACAGCTGCTAATGATCCATGTACCCTGTTATTGGGAACCGGGTGGAGAATACCAACTTACTCTGAATGGGTAGCAGTAAGTAATAATTCAGCTTTTCTCACGCCGGCTCTACGTTATGCCAGTGTATTAATATTGCATAATTCAGGCTTTAGTAGTGGGGTAACATCAATGACCTTAACAGCCCGAGGTGCTAATTTTTCCTATTGGTCAGCATCGCAAGATGCCGCCACATTAGGCTGGGAACCGAGTGATGCAAGCGGTGGCGGTAAATTATCACCTTATAATGTAACTAAAACGTGTGCCCTGTCATTGCGTTGTCTGAAAGACTAAAAATGTACATGTCAAGAATTTTAAAATTAAAACATTTAGAAATGCATAATGAAAAACAGGACTGTATTTTGGACATTGTTGTTGTCAATTGTTTCGGGTATAGAAGAATAGAATATAGATTTCTTTAGCCAAATTCCTGAATTTTGAGATTATTTGTGAAAGAAACATTTATCAGCGAAAATAAAATATTCAATCTTATTGGTATTTAGATGTAAATTAAGGTTGTATAAATAATTTGATTAAAAAAATGAAGAAATTACGTGTTTTTATTTATTTATTACTTCTGTATACAACGGCCAAAGCACAGTATCCAGCAGCACTTCCCTCATCGGGTGCTATAAGTGTAAAAGCAATTTCTGACTGGATGCTGACAGCAGGAGAGATTACCACAGCTACTTATTCCATTTCCAGCTTAAATAGTCTATCTCATTTAACGGATAAAACCGCCCCTTATAGTTTGAGTGACTGGTATGGTTATGGAGCAATCCCTTTTACATCCTGCGGCAGTAGTTTCTCTGTTGCTCATATTGCAGGTAGTATATCTCCTGCTACCAAATTAATTACTTACACAACTGTTAGCACGAGTGTAACAGGCACAGCAAAATGCTGGATTACACAAAACCTTGGAGCTGAGCATTCGGCTACTTTCACCAATGATGCAACAGCAGCATCTAGTGGTTGGTATTGGCAATTTAACCGTGCACAAGGTATTAAAGTTGCAGATGATGGCACCATCACTCCAACAAGCTGGTATGCATCTATCACCGAAAATAGTGATTGGATAGCTGCTAATGATCCATGTACCCAGTTATTGGGAGCCGGGTGGCGAATGCCAACTTATTCGGAATGGGTAACGGTGGGTAGTAATGCGGCTTTTGGCTCAACTGCTCTAAGTTATACCAGTGTATTAAAATTACATGGAGCTGGATTTAGTTTTAGTGGATCAACATTTGTCTTATCAAGCCGAGGTTATAATCTTTCCACTTGGTCCTCAACTCAAGCTGACGCTTCAACAGCCTGGGAAGCGAGTGATCAAGGAGGCCATCAACCAATTCTTTATAATGTAACTAAAGGGTGTGCCATGACGTTGCGTTGCCTGAGATAATGGCTAGCGATAAATGGTGAACCTCCTTGCCCCTCCAAAGAAGGGAGAGAATTGATTTTAGTCGGGGAGGTATAATTGCGCAAACAAGAAAAAGCTTAGCACAAAGAGATTCAATAAAAAGTACTCTGTTATTCTTTTTGAGATAAAACACAAAATCCAGATTATACGGATAGTGTTTGCTGACATCGTCGCATGATGCGGAAAAAACTGTATTGCTCTATAACGTAACATAGTTAGTAAATTTAATAATTAAAAATATCTACAAATGAAATTTCCATGTTTCACGAAACACCAAAGTACATTGAAATAATGTCTGTGGGAGCCTCATTTGACCTTAATAAATATCAATAAATGAAACAAAATAAATTATATGTCCTTTTTCTGTTATTGGCACTCATTCCGGTGTTGGTGCAGGGACAACAAGCTGAATATAATTGGGGAAACAACTGGTTACATCCCGAAGGACAGAAGTTTGTAGGGATGGACTTTATTAATTCCTCCACCGGTACCGTGATGAACAACGGCACCGTGTGGTATAGTGGTAATTTTACCAATGATGGCAGGATAGATTTCGACAATAGCCTCGTTGTCGATCAGGGACAAACTATGTTTGCCGGTGATGCCCTGCAACATATCGCGGGTAGCGGCACCACGCGTTTCTACAGTCTGATGTTCGGCAGCCAGCTCACGCCGATGGCCTATAATCTGGAGCAAAACATATCGGTGGTGCATCTGGTAAACTTTAGCAAAGGAATACTCAACACCCTGCAAACTACGCCCGAAACCATGATGAACATGCTGCAGCTGGAAAATGGTGCTACCTGCATCAACGCCTCCGCTAGTAGCTATGTAGATGGTTTTGTAAGTAAAACAGGTAACAGCACTTTTACTTTTCCCATTGGTAATGGCGGCTTCTATCGTCCGGCTTCCATATCGTCGCCCGCAGCAGTTACCGATTGCTTTGCAGCGCGCTATCTCTATGTGAATCCTGATAATGCCGGTTATACCCGTTCCCAAAAAGTGACGACTCTTTCACGCATCAGCGATAAGGAATACTGGGTGGTAAATCGCACCAACGGCATTACCAACGGGCAACTCACCCTGAGTTGGAACGTTAGTGAAACAAGTGCTCCAGTGCCAGCTAACCTCAATGCACTAGCTGTGGCGCGTTGGGATGGCGTGAAATGGATAAACGAAGGAAATACTTTAACTACAGGCGATAACACTGCCGGAACTATAACCGCTAACGTGACAGGCTACGGAATATTTACGTTGGCTAACAGGATTGTAGATCCTCCGACGGCTGTAAACGATACTGTAACCACTTATGAAAATAGTGCGGCTAATGGTACCGTATTAGCTAACGATTCTGTATTTGATGGCAGTGCACTTACGGTTACAGACTTTAGGATAAGCGGTATCACCTATCAGCCGGGTATCACAGCAACCATACCGAACGCAGGTACAATAACTGTAGGTATTGATGGTGTATTCACATACTCGCCGGAACTGAATTATAATGGCATACTACCAACCATTACATACACCATAAGCGACGGTGACAGTAAAACCGATTCAGGTGAATTAATCATAACCGTATTGCCAATGCCAGAATTGATAAAAACATCCGGCAAACCGGAAATGAACAATGATGGTAGTTTTAGCTGGACTTATATGCTTACTTTACATAATGATACTCAAACATCCGTTAGTAACATACAGGTAGAAGATAATCTTGACGATGTGTTTAACAATAAAGGTTGTACCTACTCGGTAACTCAGATTATAGCAACAGGAGGCCTAACAGCTAATGGTTTATATAATGGATCGGGTAATGTAAAAACCCTGATTGATGGATTGTCACTGAGTCCCGGTGAGCTGGATTCTATCCGCATTGAAGTGAACGTAAACACCCACGGTCAGTCTGATACTATTTCGGTATTCAACCAGGCTACCCTGACGGCAAAGGCTACTTTCGGTGAGTTTAGTATGAAATCGCATGCAGATAAAATATCTGTGCTGGCTGCGCCTACTCAAACGAATATACCAGTTGTAAAACTTATCATATCCGATGGATTTTCACCAAACGGAGATGGTGTGAATGACCAGTTTATGATTGTACACGAAGCTTCGACCAGGTTAGACATTGAAGTCTTTAATCGCACGGGTAATAGCGTTTACAAGAGTTCAGATTATCAAAATGACTGGGATGGAAAAGGAATTGGTAGTTTCTTTGGAGGAAACGATCTTCCAACCGGTACATACTTCGTAACGTATAAAGCAATAAAAATTTCCACAGGAGAAATAGTAAATAAAGGAGTTAAATTCATTACCCTGCGACGTAATTCGATATAATAATTCGTTCCCCGGCTTAGGAACGAATTATTATTACTGATTCTTACTGAAAATTTATAAGCTTAAACAAACCGAAAAAGAATGATATACAATCCGATTCACAATCTATTAATTATGGAAAACCGATCAAAATTTCAATTTATAATTTTTTTTTGTTTCCTTTTTGTCGGTAATCAGCTTAAGGCTCAACAAGAAATTATGTATTCGCAATATATGTACAACATGATTAATATCAACCCTGCCTATGCAGGTAATCGTGTAGGGGACAATATCACGTCTTTGTACCGAAAGCAATGGGTAAATGTTGCAGGAGCTCCTACAACTTACTCTTTGTCTTGGGATAGAGGTACGGATGATGATGCTACCGGCACAGTACATGGGAGTAATTGGCCTATTGGATATGGTCTGCAAATTTATAAGGATCAAGTGGGAATTGAAACGACTCAGGGCGTTCAGGCATTTTATTCTTACCGCCTTAAATTCAAAGAATCTGTTTTGTCACTTGGTTTGAGTGGTGGTGTCATGAATTATCGGGCTCTTTATTCCCAGGTAGCTACTTATACTGGTGGAGACCCATTATTTCAGGAGGATGTTAGTGCTATTGTACCTACTGCCGGTGTTGGTGCTTTGTATGCAACCACTCATTGGTATGTAGGATTATCAGTACCCTCACTTTTACAAACGAAAATAAAGGATAATAAACAGCAGATTACAACCGGCTCCGATAGTCACTATTTTTTGACTGGTGGTTATGTTTTTTATATTTCAAACGACTTAATATTAAAACCATCTGTGATGCTAAGAGCTGTTAAAAGCGAAGCTCTTCAATATGATATCAATCTCAACGCATGGATTCAAAATACGGTTGGATTAGGTGTGAGTTATCGTTCAAAGGATGCACTTGTCGGAATGGTCAATATCAGGGTAACATCGGAAATTACACTCGGTTATGCCTATGATTACCTGATTTCGAATATGACTCATTTTAGTACAGGGTCACATGAGTTGATAGTGAATTTTCAATTTAATACACCCAAAGAATCACGTATTATATCACCTCGTTATTATTAATATTTAACTATAAATAGAAACCCAATATCATAATGACACGATTAACTTACAGACATCTGGTATTTTTATTATTCATTTTTGGCAGTTACATTGGCATAAGTCAACTTGAGGCGCAAAATAAGCAATTAACTCAAAAAGAACAAAAACAACTATTGAAAAAAGCTAATGCAGCTTATAAGGGATTCAAGTATTCAATAGCAGCAGGTTATTTTGAAAACTATTTAAAAACTGTGCCTGATTCATCCAATGCATTATTTTCAAAATTAGCCGATTGCTATTGGCAAATACGGGAATACAACGATGCATTAAGAATATATAAGCTTATATCTCCGAATGCATCAACTGGAAATCAGGGAGCAACGAAGCAGCAACATCTGCGCATGGCCGAGTTGTATGCACGTTCCCGGGATTATAAACATGCTTCACAATGGCTCAAAGGGATAGATGGTTATCAATCAAAGTCCATTGGATATAATGACTCATCAAAACTAAAAGATATGAGAAAAGATTCGCTTAACTGGCATTTGGGTCTTTTGGATATAAATACTTCTTTTCGCGATTTTTCTCCTTTTGTAGCTGATAGCATCTTGTTTTTCAGTAGTGACAGACCGAATGTTTATACAGGCATATCTTTCGACAAACCCGGAAATAATTACGATCGGTTGTGGAAAGTCTCTGTGTCAAAAATACATGCTACACCTCTGAAAATGATTAATTCGATTATGGAAGGAAAATATAATCCATCCGGACCTGCTGTTGGCAAACGTGTCAGTGCAAAATCTTTCAATAGCAATGTGAACACTTTCCCCGACAACCTTTATGGACGGGCAGATACCAATAAAATCGTTTTTCTGGTTAAAGGAATGGAAAATATCCGATACAATATAGGGGCAGTTTCGGTTGATAAAAACAATCATTTTTATTTCTCAGCCAACTATCCGAATGCTGACAGAAGAGGGATAAACCGGCTTCGTTTGATGGAGGGATTTTTTAATAGTAAAGGTTCTATGACAATGAAAGCCTTACCTTTTGGTAATCCAAGATTGTATACAGTTATGCATCCTGCCGTCAATCGGGATGGAACTTTTTTGGTACTTAGTAGCGATAAACCCAATGGTAAAGGGAATTATGACTTATATTATACCCAACGTAAATCTATTCATCAAGCCTGGGATAGTTTAAAAACATTTGGTAACAATATAAATACGGTGGGAAATGAAGTTTTTCCAACTATTACAACCAACGGTTACTTATATTACAGTAGCGATGCCATGCCTGGTTTAGGAGGATTGGATATATTCAGAATTCCTTTGCAGGATGCTTTGGGTGGAAAAGGCATACCGGAGCATTTAAGTTATCCGGTTAATTCTTCAGGAGATGATTTTGGATGGACTCAGGATACAACAACCGTGAATGGTTATTTCACCTCCGATCGGTTGAACAACAACAATGATATATTCAGTTTCTTTTACAAAAACTATCAAAAAATGTGTAGTATATCAGGTAGCGTGCTTAATTTGTTTACAAAAGAGCCGATTATGAATGCTACAGTGTTTATTTTGAATAAAGGAACAAAAAAAGTAAACATAGCTAAGACTGATAAAAATGGAAAATATAATTTTATTTTAGCGTCAACAGACACACTTATTCTTAAAGCAGTAAAAATAGGACTAACAAATGATTTTCTTACGGACAGATCGAGCGGTAAAACCCAACAAGAAGACACCGTTTTGAAAAATACACAAAACTTATTATTAGAAAAACGGATTGTGAATGTTAATGATACTGCCAGTTCAAATAATGAAAAACATGCTTCTGAGAGGTCAGGCACTGATATGCAAAATCTTTTGTTGAACAAACATATCTTATTAATTAATGCCAATTGGAAATTGAATAATATATATTATAATTTTAATAAATGGAATATCCGGACCGATGCAGCGCCTATTTTGGATAGTTTGATTAGTCTTCTGAAAATGTATCCGATTCGGGTTGAATTGGGTTCACATACAGATAGTCGGGGTACATTCGAATATAACGACTGGTTGTCGCAAAGGCGTGCCGAAGCGGTAGTTGATTATTTGGTAAAACACGGCATTAATAAGAACAGAGTAATAGCTATTGGCTATGGGAAACGTTTCTTACTTAATCAATGTACTGAAGGAATGCCTTGTCGTGATTCAGAACATCAGGTCAATCGTCGCACGGAGGTTAAGGTCATAAGTAATACTGATATTCAGAAATACCAGATAGATGCTATTGATCCAAATCAATTCAAAGATGGGGAACAAATTAATCAAAGTGCATTACCCGCAGATTTTTTTGACAATTGTGATAAATTCAATTGAAGATAGTATTTCTTCAAATAGCAACTTAGGATGATGCTAATAATGTCCATCTGGAGATTTCAGGTGGCATGTTAAACGCATTGATATTCCGGTTATTTCGGTAGGAGAAGTAAAGGTATGTTTTTATCCGATTTTTTCATCTCTGAAATTCTGACAATTATTTAATTGATAGGAGAGGGTGGCACAATAATATAAGCAATAACAGAACAACGCAACAGGTGAAATCGATTCAATTCGATTTCACCTGTTGCGTTGTAGGCTGAAAATGTGTGAATCATATAAGTTTATTCAAGAATTGTGTAATTCTTTTATTCTATAATTTTTGAGCTTTGTAGTCTGAAAATGAATTAAATATTTAAGCCGCTCTTTTAGAGTAATTCGACTTTTTTGAATAAAGCAAAATAATTATTTAGCTGAAATAATTATTTTCAAGGTAGAATATTAAAAATAAAACTAAACAAATGAAAGCGAACATTATGAAAAAAGTTTTGATTGCATTGGATTATAATCCAACAGCAAAAAAAGTAGCGGAAGATGGCTATGCAATGGCCAAAGCCATGAACGCTGAGATTTTGTTATTGCATGTTGGACTCGATTTGGGCATGTATTCTTCAATTTATCCAAATATGGGTGCCTGGCAAATTGATTCAGCAGATGTAATCAATGATTATGATATTGCAAATAAGGCGTCGCATAATTTTTTGGAAAAAGTTAAAAAACATTTAGGCGATTCCTCGGTTCAAATTATGCAGAAAGAAGGCGATGCAGCTCAAATGATTTTAAAAACTGCCGAAGATATAAAAGCAGATTGCATTGTAATGGGTTCTCATAGTCAGAAATGGCTTGAAAACATACTTCTGGGCAGCATAACTAAAGAAGTCCTGCGGAAAACCGGAATTCCTATGTTTGTTATCCCTACTAAAAAAGGATATTAAATTCCATTGCTATGAAGGATTCACTGTATAGCGATGATTTCATACCTCATTATTGTATT
>Ga0302272_1000176_pt1 | contig 31387 bp, 25 predicted proteins | sample III_Bog_N1_2_FD_198772 | JGI IMG/M metagenome (GOLD analysis project Ga0302272, IMG submission 198772) | Peat permafrost microbial communities from Stordalen Mire near Abisko, Sweden - III_Bog_N1_2 | ecosystem: Environmental > Terrestrial > Soil > Wetlands > Peat | place: Sweden: Abisko...
AGGAATCAAGACCTGAATTTATTGATTTAAATTTTGGTTGTCCTGTAAAAAAAGTTGCAGGTAAAGGGGCAGGAGCAGGGTTGCTTCGTGATATTCCCAAAATGTTGGAAATAACTTCCGAAGTGGTGAAGGCCGTAAAACTTCCCGTGACTGTAAAGACTCGCTTAGGCTGGGATGAAGATAATAAAGTGATTGTTGAGCTTGCCGAAAGACTTCAGGATTGCGGCATTGCAGCATTGGCCATTCATGGTCGTACACGTTCCCAAATGTATAAAGGCGATGCCGACTGGGCACTGATAGGTGAGGTCAAAAACAATCAACGTATGCATATTCCTATAATAGGTAATGGAGATGTGACTACTCCTCAACGTGCAGCAGAATGTTTTGATAAATATGGTGTTGATGCAGTCATGGTAGGAAGAGCTTCGATAGGTCGTCCCTGGATTTTTGCTGAAATGAAAGAGTATTTAAGAACAGGCGAAAAACGACAGATACTTACTTTTGACGAACAAAAAAACATACTCAAAGAACATATTATTGCCTCAGTAAAGTGGCTCGATATTGATGAAAATACTGCCATTGAAAGTGTGAGCAATCAACATTTAAAAGGTATAATTCATTCCCGTCGACATTTGGCAGCAACTCCTGTTTTTAAAGGAATACCTAATTTCAAAGAAACTCGCATTGCCATGCTACGTGCCGACAGTTTGACTGAGCTTTTCAATATTATTGATTCGGTTGGTGAACCTGAGGTGCGTATTTAATGTTATTATTCCCAATTATATAATTCTCAATAATTATCAATTTATGAAAAAATTTTTATTACCAATTTTTGCATTAATGCTTATGACAACAGCTAGTAGTGCCAAAAAAAATGCTGGTTTAAGCCCCGGCATCAAATTGGCAAATCTCGATACTTCGGTATCTCCAAATGTTGATTTTTATCAATACGCCTGTGGCGGATGGATGAAAAATAATCCCTTAACCGGTGAGTACTCACGTTTCGGAAGTTTTGACAAACTGGCTGAAAATAATCGTAAGCAGCTTAAAGGTTTGATCGTCGAACTTGCTGCTAAACCTGCAGAACATGGAACAGTGGCACAGAAAATAGGTGATATCTATAATTTGGCAATGGATAGTACTAAATTGAATGCTGATGGTTATAAACCAATTGAAGCTGATCTGAAAAGAATTGCTCAAATTAAAACCGTGGCTGACATTTTGAACCTGACTCCCGAACTGGCTGTTTCTGGACTGGATCCTTATTTTTCTGTTTATGTAGGTGCTGATCCAATGAATAGTTCACTTAATATTGTTCAGACTTACCAAAGTGGAATCGGACTTGGACAACGGGACTATTATTTAGAAAATGATGCTCATACAAAGGAAATAAGAGAAAAGTATAAAGCTCATGTAGTGAAAATGTTTGAGCTGGTTGGCTTTACTGCTGCCGATGCTCAAAAGAATATGGAAGCAGTTTTGACTATTGAAACTCGCCTGGCTACTGCTGCTTACGACAAAGTAAAACTCCGCGATCCACATGCCAATTATAATAAAATGGCTATCGCTGATTTGCAGAATCTTGTTCCGGAAATAGAATGGAATACCTATTTAGCATCATTGGGACTTAAAGATATCAAAGATATTAGTGTATCACAGAAGGAGTCATTGATTGAAGTTGGAAAGATACTTACAACCGAGCCTATTGCTTCTCATATTGCTTATTTACAATGGAAGTTGATTGATGAATCGGCTTCTTACCTTAGTGATAAAATTTACGCTCAGAACTTTGAGTTTTATGGAAAAGTTCTTTCCGGTAAAAAAGAACAATCTCCCCGCTGGAAACGTGCTGTAGGAACTGTTGATGGTTCACTTGGAGAAGCCGTCGGACAAATGTATGTTCAAAAATATTTCCCTGCAGCAGCCAAAGAACGCATGTTGAAACTGGTACATAATCTGCAGGAAACTCTTGGAGAACGTATAAATGGTTTAACCTGGATGGGTGATTCTACCAAGGTTAAAGCTATTGAGAAATTGAAATCATTCTATATTAAAATCGGATATCCGGATAAATGGAGAGATTATTCTTCACTTGATATAAAGAAAGATTCTTATTACGCAAATATCAAACGTGCCAGCAAATTCGGGCATGAATATTTGTTCTCTAAAGCTGGAAAACCTGTAGACAAAGCAGAGTGGCAAATGACTCCCCAGACTGTGAATGCTTATTATGATCCCTCAACAAATGAAATCTGTTTCCCGGCCGGAATTTTACAATATCCTTTCTTCGATATGAATGCTGATGATGCCTTCAATTATGGAGCTATTGGTGTAGTTATTGGTCATGAAATGACTCACGGATTTGATGATCAAGGTCGTCAATTTGATAAAGAAGGAAACCTTAAAGACTGGTGGACGGCTGAAGATGGAAAGAAATTTGAAGCAAGAGCTAAAGTTATGTCTGACTTTTTCGACTCAATTTATGTAGCACCTGGCGTTCATGGTAACGGTAAATTTACTTTAGGTGAAAACATTGCTGATCATGGAGGTCTGCAAATTTCCTTTCAGGCATTCAAAAAAGTTATTGCTAATTCTCCTCTTAAAACAGTTGATGGTTTGACTCCTGAGCAACGTTTCTTCCTGGCTTATGCTAATGTGTGGGCTGGTAACGTTCGTCCTGAAGAGATTCTTAAACGCACAAAATCAGATCCACATTCGTTAGGTAAATGGCGTGTGAATGGTGCTCTTCCTCAGATAGCTACGTGGTACGAAGCATTTGGTATTAAAGCTGGTGATCCTATGTTCGTACCGGTTGAAAAGAGAGTTTCAATCTGGTAATTTACATCTCTGGTTCCTCTTTCCATTTGGTGAGGGGTATTAAACAAATAAGGCAGAACCTCATCGTCTGCCTTATTTTTTTTGCGGTTATATTGTTTTTTACTTGCCATAACCTTTCGGTAATTTACCGATTTTCCATGTGTTTGAATTTCTTCTTCCCGGCTTTGTTTTCGTGAAGCCTTTACTTGTTCCATCACGGAATTTTTCTTTTTTGCTTTCATTTTTTTCGTGAGTTTTTTTGTGTTTACAAATTTTTTATATCAGTTAATTTATTGTGATTTGTCTTTTCCCGTTTTCGGTTTCATCAATATTTACGTTTACGATTGAGTCGGGTAGGATAGGGGCTATGTTTTCCGACCACTCTATAAAGCAAAGATTCCCGCTGTACAAATATTCTTCAGCTCCCAAATCGAGTGCTTCCTGAATCTTGTTAATTCTATAACAATCAAAATGAAAAATGATTCTTCCATCTGCGGCTTCATATTCATTAACAATAGAGAAGGTCGGTGAGTTTACCGTTTCTTGAACTCCCATTACTTCGCAAATGGATTTTATGAATGTTGTTTTTCCGGCACCCATTTTTCCATTAAATGCAAAAACCGTTCGCTCTCCAATTTGATTAATAAATTGTGCGGCGGTTTCTTTAATTGTGTCGAGTGAGTCAATGCTTAACTTATACATAATATTTACTACTTAACTATAACTGCTTATTTTTATGCAAAGATAAGCCTTTTTCCTTGCTCTATTTCCTGTAATATGGATAGGTAAAATCAAATATCCGATTCTCAGGGCTTCAAAATCGGGTTAAAATAGCTATAAATTATTGAAGCTCTGTTTTTTCCGGCTATTTCAACCAGTTCATTCAAATTGGCACTTTTAATACGTTTTACGCTTTTAAAATGCTTTATCAGGTCATTTTTTGTTTTTTCGCCAATTCCGGGAATAGAATCTAGTTCCGAGCTCGTTTGAGACTTGCTTCGCTTGTCGCGATGGAAGGCAATGGCAAATCGATGAACTTCGTCTTGCATCGAAGCCAGTAATTTGAAAAGTTGATCGTTTGGTTTTAATCCTATCGCTTTCGGTGGAAATCCAAACAGAAGTTCGCGCGTATGGTGTTTGCTGTCTTTTGCAAGTCCTGCTATTGGAATATCAATTTTTAACTCATCTTCCAACACCTGCCTGATAACTTCCATTTGTCCGATTCCACCATCTGCAATTATCAGGTCGGGTAGGGGAGTTTCTTCGCTTAACATTCTGGTGTAACGTCTGCGTACAACTTCTTTCATTGAAGCATAATCGTCTGGGCCGACCACCGTTTTAATATTGTATTTTCGATAATCTTTTTTTGATGGTTTTGCTTTCTTAAAAACCACACATGCTGCAACCGCATCTGTTCCTGATATATTTGAATTGTCAAAACACTCAATTGTTAACGGAGGTTTACTCATGTGTAAAGTTTCCTGAATAATCTTTAACAATTGAATGGCTCGTTGATCAGGATTTAATTTCTCTGCTTGTTTTAGTTTATCAAGTTTATATTGCCGAACATTTTGCAAGGATAAGTCTAGCAATTTTTTTCTGTCACCTCGCTGAGGTATATTAACAATTACTCCCTTAATAGGATATTCGATTTTAAATGGGACAATTATTTCTTTCGAATTACTTTGGAATCTTTCACGAAGTTCTACAATTGCCATAGCAAGCAAATCTTCTTTTTGTTCATCAAGACGTTTTTTATATTCAATGGTGTAACCCTGAATAATGCATCCTTTAGAAATGCGTAAAATATTTACGTATGCAGAACTTTCATTTTCATCATACGCAAACACGTCGGTATTTTCTACAACAGTATTGGCAATAATGGATTTCGATTTATAGTTTTCAATTAAATCATATTTCAATTTGATTTGGTGTGCTTCTTCAAATTTATACTCAGCTGCGAGTTGATGCATTTGCTCCAATAGCACTTTACTAATTTCGTTAGCATCTCCCTGAATAATCTGACGAATTTGTTCTATGTTTTTTTTGTATTCTGCTTCTGTTTCTTTTCCTTCACAAGGACCTTTGCATTTATGAATGTGATATTGCAAGCAGACTTTGAATTTACCTGCCTGAATATTTTCTTTTGTAAGGGAAAGTTTACATGTCCGGATAGGGAAGAGGTCATGCACAATTTCTAACAATGAATTTATTGTATAAGTAGAACTATAAGGACCGAAGTATTGTCCTCCGTTTTTGTAGATGTTTCGGGTCTTGAATATCCTTGGAAACGGCTCTTTAGTTATGCAGATGCTTGGATATGTTTTACCATCTTTGAGCATTACATTATAACGAGGTTGATATTGTTTAATCAGATTGTTCTCCAACAACAGTGCGTCTTCTTCGGTTTCAACGACGATATACTTAAGCGAAACAATATTCTTTACGAGCACATTTGTTTTGCCCTGTTCGTGTATTTTGTTGAAGTAGGAGGTGACGCGCTTTTTCAGATTCTTTGCTTTACCAACATATATGATTTCGTCGTTTGCATTAAAGTATTGATAAACCCCCGGTTTGTCCGGCAGTGCATTTACCTGTTCTTTTAATGTATTATTCGATTTCATGCGCTTTATTTTCTGTTTTGTTCCACGTGGAACAATGATTTTTTCGTTATAGTTTGAGGATTTATTTGTTCTGAATTTGTTCCACGTGAAACAAATTCGGACTTTCTATCTTCCCAGAAGGACTAATAATATATTTACATCGCTCGGTGAAATGCCCGGAATTCGGCTTGCTTGTCCGATGGTTTCGGGATCTATCTTTGTCAACTTCTGACGTGCTTCGGTGGAAAGGGACTGAATAGAATTGTAATCGATGCGTCCGCGAATATTGATATGTTCCAATCGTTGGAGCTTTTCTGCGATTAATTTCTCCCGTTCGATGTAGCCTTCGTATTTTAAAAGAACCTCGGTGGCTTCGACTATTTCTTCTTTTCTGGTGCCAATTTCTTCGATTTTCTTTTTCAATTCAGGAATGGCTTCAGCCAAATCTTCGATACTAAGTTGTGGACGAAGAACCAAATCACTCAGTTTGCAACCGTGTTTTAGTTCGGATGAATCGCGCGAAGCTAAGAATTCATTCAATTGTGCCGGTTTTACCGCATAGGTTTTGATGAATTCAGTGAGGATATTTTGCTTGTCAATCTTGGTTTCTAATTGGTGAAATCGGTCTTTTGTTGCTAATCCTATTTCGTAACCTTTCGCAGTCAGGCGTACATCTGCATCATCCTGACGAAGGAGCAATCGATATTCTGCTCGCGAAGTAAACATACGATAAGGTTCGTCAACGCCTTTGGTAACTAAATCGTCGATGAGAACGCCGATGTATGCTTCATTACGAGCAAGGGTAAATTCATTTCCACCTGCACAATTTATATGTGCATTGATACCTGCAATGAGTCCTTGTCCGCCTGCTTCTTCGTAACCAGTCGTTCCATTTACCTGTCCGGCGAAGAAAAGGTTCTTGATTCTTTTCGTTTCTAGCGTATGTTTAAGTTGTGTAGGATCGAAGAAATCGTATTCGATAGCATATCCCGGACGGAAGAGTTGCGCATTTTCCAATCCCTGTATAGTATGTATGGCCTCAATCTGAACTTGGAGTGGGAGTGAAGACGAAAAACCATTCAAATAGTATTCCTGCGAATCGACTCCTTCGGGTTCAAGAAATAATTGGTGCGAAACTTTGTCGGCAAAGGTGACTATTTTTGTTTCAATACTGGGGCAATAACGTGGTCCGATGCTTTGGATTTGTCCGTTGAAGAGGGGAGAATCTTTCAATCCTTTCCGCAATTCGTCGTGGGTGTTTAGGTTGGTGTTGGTAATCCAACAGCTTTCCTGCTTCAACCCGCGCTGTACTTCTTCTAAAAAGGAGAACTTGTGGAAGTCAGTTTCGCCCTTTTGTTCGGTCATTTTGGAGAAATCAATGCTTCGCCCGTCGATACGACAGGGTGTTCCGGTCTTCATTCTGTCGGTGGTGAAACCGATGGATTTGAGTTGCTCGGTAATTCCGAACGATGCCGGCTCGGAAATTCGACCCCCGACAAGTTGGTTTTTGCCAAAATGCATCAGTCCTCCGAGGAAAGTTCCGGCAGTAAGGACAACGGCTTTGGCACGAAAGTGTATGCCGAGTGCAGATTTTAGTCCGGTAACTTCGCCGTTTTCTATCACTAATTCTTTGACGGTATCTTGCCAAACGAATAGGTTCGGAGTGTTGGTGATGGTTTTTATCCAGTGTTGGATGAACTGTTGGCGGTCGCTTTGGGAGCGGGGGCTCCACATGGCGGGTCCTTTGGAGCGGTTAAGCATCCTAAATTGGATGGCTGAGCGGTCGGTAATGATTCCCATTTGTCCACCGAGTGCATCAATTTCGCGCACAATTTGTCCTTTGGCGATTCCGCCTACGGCGGGATTACAACTCATCTGTCCGATTTTGTTCATATCCATCGTGATGAGAAGGGTCTTTGAACCCATGTTGGCTGCGGCGCAGGCGGCTTCATTTCCGGCATGACCGGCACCGATAACGATTACATCGTATTTAAAATCCATTATTATTTAGTTTCAATTTTGTTTATAATACCCGGGGCTTTGCCCCAAACCCCACACACTTTTTTGTCTTGACACAAAAAAGTATGCAAAAAAGGTCAAGACTGTGTTCGCTTTGCTCGAAAAACTTACGCTTGACGACTGAAATCTTTTAAACTCACCTCTCCCTTTGGTCGAGTCTCAAACAGAAAAGATTTCTACGTCGTCTTCACTTGTTTTTCGGCTCACCGAACAAGGTCGGTCGTTGACAAGGCCTTGCGAAAAGTAGGATGTTTTACTTTTGGACTTATCAGGCTTTGATAATTTATGCTTCATCTTTCATTAAGCGCCTTTATAACGTTGGATAAATGCCTAATGTTTTGGGCTGCAAAGTTATAAAATTGTGAGGACTTATAAGGCATTGTGGTGTTGATAAATGGATTTAATCGGGGAGGAGGGAGATTTATTATTTCGGGGTGAAGGAATTTCTACAAAGTTTAAGCAAATGAAGTTTGCAGGTATGAGTTTTATAAACGCAGGTGAGGATTGCATGAATGCAGGAGAGAATTTCATAAGCGCAGGAACATATATCATAAACGCAGGTGTGAGTTTCATGAATGCAGGAATAAAAATCATAAACGCAGGAACTTATTTCATAAACGCAGGAGCAAGTTTCATGAATGAAGTACCTTTTCCGCATTTTGCAGGAATAATTTTCGGGATTTATCCAGGGCTTATCGGGTCTATTCGATAAACTGTGTAAGGGGAGGTAGGGCATTTTATGATAAAAGTCGCGGAGGTTTCTTTATAACTTCCGCGACTTTCACTTTATCCGAAAAGCAGCATCCCGGGATTATCTGACTTGTTTGAATTCAATTTTACTTACTTGTTTATACTCCGGACTGGTAGCCCCAAACACAGATTTGATGTATGTTTTTACATCGGAAGCAATATCGTTGAGACCAGTGAGGGGTGCGTACAGAACTTTGTTGCGGGCAATGCGGGCGTTACTTAATGCTATGTCGGTAAGTTTTGCCTGGTTGTTTTTTGTATTCATCTCTTCCTGATACGCCTTTAGGGTTTGAGGTTGCAACTCGGGTTCGTTGGGTGTGAACTGTGGTATGTTTTGCAAATGTATGACCAGTTTATCAAAATTATCGAGTTGATTATCGTAGCTGGTTTGGGCTGAAGATATGTGTTTTGTGTCAGCTTCGGTACTTGTGCCGGCTACTGTGGGAACGGTTTCTTTGATGGCAGTTGCCCGTTTACCCGTGATTTTGCGAGCCAGAGATTTTGCGGTTTCATCCATCTGGCTGGTGGTTTCGGTGGCCTTTAGTGAATTAATCAAACGGGTAACGAGGGGATTAAGCGGTTTGAAAGTTGTTTCGCGTTCGGCTGCTGCCATTTTGTAAGGAGAGAGGGCGTTGTTGACGTCGGTCATACAGTTTTTTGCATTGCTTAATAGTGTTTGCAACGCCTCCACTTTAATGGCATCGCGCGAGGGGTTGTAGGCTTCTTTGTACGATAACGCGTGGTTAATCAATTCTTCAAAGCTTGCCACATTTTTGGCATGTCCTGTTTCAGATGTTTTGCTCATAACTTTAATTTTTTTGGTTTTAGTTTAGAAAATCGTTTATTTATTTGGTTGATAATCCAATGAATAGGGTATCATTAGTTAAGTTAACCGCAGAACAAATCTAAAAATATTTTGTGAGTTATGAAATAGCAATGAGTGTGAATTTAATATAATTTAATATTTACTGCGGTGAGTTTTTCGTTTTCCTATACTTTAAAATATAACAAAAACCCGCTGTTAAAAAGGCAGAGAGAAGAGTTATAATTTCACATTGTGATATTTCAATGTTAACTTTGTTTAACGAATTTATGATTGATTTCATAGATGTGATCTTGTTGGAAGTTCATTTTTACGTTTAACCGGTTTTGTGTTCAACCGCTGACAGGGTTGGGAGGAGCTTTCTTTTTGTGTTTTAGGGAATTGTAATTTTCGACGTTAGAAAGTTTGGAGAAATTATTATAAAAATATTCAAGGATGTTACTTATAGTCCACGACTTATAGTCCACAAATAATCACATTTGCAAAGCATATTATACCCATGGATATAAAAGTTAAAATTGGAAATCGGATAAAAGAGCTTAGACTCCAGAAGTCTATTTCTCAGAATGATTTGGCATTTTATGCCGGAATGGACAGAAGTTATTTGGCTGGTGTAGAGAGCGGAAAAAGAAATATTTCCATAGTGAATATTGAGAAGTTGGCTGCTGCTCTCGAAGTGAGTGTGAAAGACTTTTTTAGTGACAAAAGTTTTGAAGAAGTAGTCGATATAAAGTGATAATAAGAGAAGGTTTTAAAAGTTATTGTTTTTTTGCGAACTGACTTAAATCTGCTGCATTAAGCACTAACAATATCTTGTTTTTTTTCTTTAATAAAGCAATTGAATAATAGTAAAATAGCAATATAATATGAAATATGATAGTTGTCTTGTCTTAACTCAATATAGAAATGCAGAAAATACTTATAATGATTTTATAGGTAAGTATTATCATTTTCCATCGAATCCCAATAAATCATATTTATCTCAATTCGATAGCCTTTCGATTGAATTTGTTTATTACGAACCAACAAAAAATGGAGAGGGCGTATTCTTCGGTTATGGGAAAATAAATAAAGCCCCATTTCCGGATAAAAGAGAAGAAGGTTTTAGTTTTGTAGAGATTGCCGAATATAAAGAATTCTCAAATCCGGTTTCGTACAAAAATGATAAAGGACAAATAATAGAATTGATTTCCGAATCTTATAATCCTCAAAATGCAGTCCGTAAAATTCCCAAACAACTGCTTGATGGGATTTGTCTTGATGGAGGAATCCTTCTCAATATTGAGTCCGATGCTCATTTGGTCAAAGTACTTGGTGAACAACTTATCGGTTCTGAAAAAGTCGGTATTCTCGAACTTATCAAAAATGCAATTGATGCACAAGCATCATATTGTAGAGTTCGTATCGAAAATGCACCGGATCTTGAACAAAATGACTCATTTGAATACGAATATTCAGGTTTACCCGGACCTGTAATCATTATTGAAGATGACGGTAGAGGAATGACTAGAGAAATTATCCAAAACGGATGGTTAAGACCGGCATCAACAATAAAAACCAATGTCAAAGAACAGTTAAAAAACGAGAGAGAAAACGCTCTGCAATCAGGAAATATAGCTGCTTATGATGCATTGTATGCCAAGTTAAAAAAAGAACATGGAAGAATTCCTTTAGGGGAAAAAGGAGTCGGACGCTTTGCGACACATCGGCTTGGCAAATATCTTGAATTAAGAACAAAAACCAAGGATATTGATTACGAACTAGTTCTTCGCATCGATTGGACAAAATTCGATAATATCTCCAACGAATTTGTCAATCTAAACAGTATTGGCATCGGATTATTTCGTGAACCGTTAAGTAGAGATTATGGGAATAGAAGCTCAGGTACGAAATTGATTATTTATGGAGGAAAAGAAGAGTTTATATGGAATGAACAGATCATTAATGAGTTGAATACTTCCATTGTGAATTTGAATTCGCCTGGGACTAACAATAAACTTCATCATACATTAGAAAAATATGATATTTTTAATGCGTACTTAGAGTGTCCGCAATTACCAACCTTAAAATCGGAACAAATCTATACAGAAAGCACACCAAATTTCAAATTGGATGCCATTATAGATGAAGAAGGTAAAGCAAGCTATGAATTATATTTTTCTCATCCGACCGATAGGCTCCCTAAGCAAAAATGGGAAGATGATGAATTTGATTTAAGACTTCCTGACGATACTAATTATTGGTATGTAAATGGAAATAAAAGGCAACCTGAATGTGGAAGTTTTTACATCCATATTGATGTTTGGTATAGACGAAACGAATGGATTGATTTACCGGATTACAAAGAACTAATCGAATACCTTGATAATTATGGAGGCCTTTCGATTTATAGAGATAATATTTTAGTACTTGAATCAAAAGTTGCTTCATTATATGATTGGTTAGGTTTAAGTAAAGCACATATTAAACAAGGATTTAAGATATCATATCGGGATATGATAGGGAGTATAGAAACAAGTCAAAAAAGCAACTTTAATATTATTGACAAAACCAATCGTGAAGGATTTATTGAAAATAAATCCTATAACGACTTAGCAAAATTATCAAGGACTTTAATTGAGAAAGTTCTTGAACCTTGCTATATTTCCAAAAGAGATGAAATGACTGCAATGGTCAAGGGAATTGTTACCGATACCAAACAATTGACGAATATTGCAAAAACAGGATCGACATTTTTCTCCAATGTAGCAGAAAGCAATTATCCTTTGGATGTTGACCCATATAAATTCTTTGCGAATCTTTGGGAACAAGTGGAAGAAAGAAAAGGGGGATTAGTCAATCTTTCCGAATCTATGAAGCAATTGCAGAAAAGTATAAAGATGATCGAAGATGTACAGGAAACTTTTGTTGAACAAGCCGGCTTCGGAATTGCTGTAGCTGTATCTCTTCATGAAATAAATAAGATAACTTCAAATTTTTATACCGGAATATCCCAATTGATCAAAAGTGGTGATTTTAATAAAATTAAATTGGAAGATTTACAAGCTACTTCACAATCGCTAAGGTCTGAATTAAAGCGATTAAGTCCGTTGAGAGCGATTCGAAATGAAAAAGAAATAGAGTTTAGCATATCAAAATCAATCAACTATGCTTCTGAATTGTATAAAAGACAATTCAAAGAATTAAATATTGAATTTGAGATTTTAAATAGAGATGCAGAGTTTCAGATATTTGGAAGATATAGTACAATAAATCAGGTGTTTGGAAATCTGTTTGACAATAGTCGCTATTGGATAAAATATGCAGATAAAGAGGATAAACGGATACATATATTGTTGAATAAAGAATTTAGGACGGTTATTGTGGCTGATTCGGGGTCAAATATCAATGATATTATCCGACCGAATCTTTTTCAGCCTGGATATAGCCTTAAGGATCCACCAAGTGGTCTTGGATTATATATATGCAAAACGTATTTGAATAGTATAAAAGGAAGAATATATGAAACGCCACAAAAAGATAGAATTCCATATCTCAACGGAGCTCAATTCACGCTTGATTTTAATAAAACTCCAGAAACAAAATAATTATGAGTAAATTATCATTATGTATTTTGGATGACAAAATACCAGTTGAACACTTAACAGGCATTGATATAGATGACACAAGTTATATTGATGGAAATGTTTTAAGACATTGCCTAACATTACAAGATAGAGGTGGAACTATATATGATTGGGGCGATGAAAATTTACGAAACTTTGTTGATTCAATTAAGGATGATGATTATATAATTTCTGGGTTTAAAAGTCACTCTTTCTTTTTTAACTATAGAGAGACTGTTTTATTCAGCCCTGATATTATTGTTTTTGATTGGGATGTTAGTGATAGAGGCAACGATTCTTCAGAAAGTCTTCATAAACTGTTATCTTCAACCTATTGTCTTGTGGCAATTTTTACAGGAGAAGACACAGCAGATGGAGTAAGTTCTGAATTGGAAAAACCAAAGTTTCTCGAGTATAAACATCGGTGTTTTTTAATTAGAAAGCAAGATGAAGATTCAGCAAATATCTTAAAAAGCAAAATAATTGAGAGACAAAAAGATTTTTCTTTTGAGTTTGGAAAAGAATTTAAAAAGGCATCGGTTACAGCTTTAGATGATATTCTTGTTGATTTGGGCAAAGTAACTTCTGACGAATTAAATTATTATTTTAATGTTGAGAATGATAGCGATTTATCCGGTTTTATAGCTGAAAAATATAATTCTTTGTTTAATCTTAATGGAGTTAGATTACCACGATTGAATAATAAGAAGTCGGTTGAATCACTAATACATATAGTAAGAAAAAAATTTGAAAAACAATTATCTTCTCAAAGTATTAGAATTAAGAAATCTAATAGTTCACCTCTGATTAATAACAACATATTAGAAAAATTATGGTCATATCGTTTGTATAATAAATATAATGAAATAGACATTAGTGTTCGAAGAGGAGATGTGATTTTTAAAGACGATAAGTATTATTTTATAATTAATTCAGATTGTAACTTATTAAGGTTTTGGAATAAAAATTTAGGTTACATCAATATTATCCCTTTACATCTGATTGATAAAGATAACGATGAATTAAAAAACATTTTAGATATCACAAAAGAAGGAAAAAAAGTGAATTATAATCATCGTTCAATTTCTAATAAAATGTGTGATATGCCAGACGGATGCTTTTGTTTACCTTTTATTCCTGTACAAAATGAATACAAATCATTTATTTTTTTCGCAACTACAATAACAAACATTAAAATTAACGCACCTCATGTAGAAAAAAAAGATTTAGCGAAGAAAGCTATCACATATGAAACATTCTCAGGATATTCAAGAATATGTACATTATCAGAGCCTTTTTTAACTCCGTTAGTTATAAATATATTAAATTCTTTATCTGGCAATGGAAGTCCTGATTATAGCGACCCTACAATGAGATTATTGGATACAAAAATTAAAGATATTTTCTCATGAAATTTAATGCAATTGATCTATTCTCCGGTTGTGGAGGTCTGACTGAAGGGATGCACAAGGCCGGCTTTTCAACAAAAGTGGCAATTGAAATTGTGCCATTAGCTGCACGGGCATACAAAATGAACCATCCTGAGACAGAGGTAATACAAAAAGATATTAGGCTGATTGATGCAGAAGAAATTAGGGCGAAACTTAATGGAGAGCCTTTGCATTTATTAGCCGGATGTCCACCATGCCAAGGATTTTCTTCTATTCGTAGGTTGAATCGTGCTGAGTGCGTAGAAGATGATAGAAATAGTCTTGTATTGGAATATCTCCGTTTTGTAAAGGAATTAAAACCTCTTGCAATCATGATGGAGAATGTACCGGCTTTAAAAGATTATTCCGTATTTCAACAAGTTGTAGAGGAACTTAGAACTTTGGGATACAATCCTGACGTTAAGGTTGTAAATGTAAGAGAATACGGAGTTCCACAAAGTAGAAGAAGATTAGTTATGGTGGGCATGCTGGATGATACTATAAAGGTTGCCGATGGTATTGGTATAAAGAAGACTGTAAGGCAAGTCATAGCTCACTTACAAACTCCAGAATTGTCCACAGACCCATTACAACAAATTGTGTCAAACCATACTCCTAAAATAATGGAAATGATTCGAATAACTCCCCATAATGGGGGTAGCCGTAAAGATTTACCCCAAAGCTATAGATTGAAATGCCATCAAAAGGAAAATGTAGGATTTAATGATGTTTATGGTAGATTACGCTGGGATGACTATTCAACCACAATTACCGGAGGGTGTTTAAATCCATCAAAAGGAAGATTTCTTCATCCAGAACAAGATAGAGTTATTACACCACGAGAAGCTGCAATGTTACAATCATTCCCTGAGAATTATAAGTTTCCGACAGATATATCAAAAACGGCATTGGCTCTATTAATTGGAAATGCTTTACCTCCAGAATTTAGTTTTATACAATCTTCAAATATAGCACAAAAATTAATGGATAAAATTGGCTGATAATTTCACTAAATCAAAACGTTCCGATATAATGTCTAGAATTTCCGGCAAAGAAACAAAACCGGAAATTCTAGTAAGAAAATATTTGTTTTCAAAAGGGTTTAGGTATAGAAAGAATGTAAAAGAACTTTTCGGAAAACCGGATATTGTATTACCTAAATACAAAACAATTATCTTTATTCACGGTTGCTTTTGGCATGGGCATGAAGGATGTAAGAAATCAGCACTCCCAACGACAAATATAGATTTTTGGAGAGAAAAAATCGGAAAAAATATTGCGAGAGATAGATTTTGTATTGGAGAATTAGAGAAACAAGATTGGAAAGTAATTGTTGTCTGGCAATGCGAATTGAGAACAATTGCACTGCGAAACAGTCGATTAGAAAAACTAATTTTGGAAATTACAGATGAAAGGAATTGATTATTTAAATCCCGTCCTGTGTCCTACACCCCCCCAACCAACCTCATCGTCACTCCATCAGTTTGAAAGGCTATGATTATAGTCGGGAAGGATTGTATTTTGTGACCATTTGTGTACAGGATAGGGTGTGTTTGTTTGGGAAGGTAGAGGATGGAAAAATGGTGTTGAATGATTTTGGGGAAATTGCACAACAGGAATTATTGCGAACAAAAGAGGTTCGCCCAAATGTTGAAATAGATTCGTTTGTTGTAATGCCAAACCACGTTCATTTTATTATTCACATAATATCCGATGTCGTTGGCAGGGGCAAATTGCATTTGCCCGATGATAAAAATAATGATGGCAAATTGTATTTTCCGGATGATAAAAATGATAATAAAGAAGAGGGCGAATTCGATTCGCCCCTACCGGCGGCGTCATCGGTGCCATCATTGGTGATGCCGCATGGGACATCGCAAACGGTGGGTGCGATTGTTCGGGGATATAAATCGGCGGTTACGAAACAATTGAATACGTTGGGGTTTTCGGGGAAACTGTGGCAACGAAATTATTTTGAACGTATAATTTTCAGGTCTGAATTGTATGACCGGGTTGCGAATTATATTGATAATAACCCCGTGATGTGGAAGGAAGATAAATTTTATCTGTATTGTGGTGGAAATAACAGGCGCGAATGATGTTAGTACGACTTGATATGTAGTTACCACGGCTTGCCATCAAGATTATTATACCGGCTTTATGGCGAAGGAAGAAAAATAGTTATTCAATAATTCAAAAAAGCAATAGTTATGAAAATTCAGAATTTGATCGTCTGTATTTTGTGTTTTACCGCTGTGTCCGGTCGTGCGCAGGATAATCTGAAGCGGGTTGTGGAAAAAGATAAACAGAATAATCTGACCGAGATTTACTATGTATTGAAGGCGGAGAATAGCATTAAACAGGGGGAATATAAACTTATCGGTCAGGATAAGAAGGTGTATGTTTCGGGAAACTACAGGAACAACCAACGAACGGGCGTGTGGACGTTTTGTGGAAATTCGGGTGAGGTGTCACGGAAATTTGATTTTGAGAAAGACAGTCTGGTGGAATATGTGTGGAATAAGAATGATTCTACCACGTTGCGTGTAAAGACCGTTGGTGGTTGGAAGCGCAAAGTTGTATCGTCACCTCCGTTTCCGCTCTACGGCGATTTGAGCTTTATACTTGGTCATAGTCTCAACTATCCGGATAAAGCCAAACAACAGGGCGTTCAGGGCACAGTGGTAGTTGTGGTACGGATTGATAAAACGGGCGCCGTGGTGGCCTCGGGAGTACGAACCAGGGTGAATAATTTGCTGGATATTGAAGCTATGCGTGTCGTCGGTCTGATTAATGTGTGGTATCCGGCCGTGTGTGATGGCAAGAAAACGGAATGCGAATACCTGATTCCGGTGCGGTTTGAATTGAAATAATTACTATTGCATCGTCGCGGATTATCTCTTCCCGATATTTGATAATAGCAGTTAACAAAAAATAAATTTATGGCATTCGCACACAATAATTATCAGGTTATGCGAGTGATGACCGGAATTTCCGTTTGTATTCGCCGGGAGTTGTTTCGTAGGTTTTAATAAACAGGCGTTTCATATTCTCGGATGTTTTTAGTCCGCACTGAACAGCCACCTGGCTTTGTGTCAATTGTTTTTCCACCAAATAGCGGCAGGCTGTTTCGAGCCTTATTTTTTCTATGTATTTTGCTGGGGTTATGTTCATCTCGCGCAGAAAAACCCTGGCAAAATTGCGGGGACTCATTAACGATTTTTCGGCCAGTACTTCCACGGTTAGATCTTCCCTGATATGTTCGAAAATCCATTCCCTGATTTTATTTATCGGCTCATAATCGCAATGCTGATATTCTAATGTCTTGCTATATTGAGACTGATTGCCCGGGCGTTTTAGAAACAAAACCAATATACGGGCAACTTCTAAAGCGATATTCCTTCCGAAATCTTCTTCCACCATGGCCAGAGACAAGTCCATACCGGCAGATATACCTGCCGAGGTATACAGGTTTCCATCTTTCACATAAATCGGATCCTTTTCTACTTTTATTTCAGGATAAAGCTTCGCCATTTTATCGCAAACCCGCCAATGCGAAGTTGCCCGGTGTCCGTTGAGAATTCCTGCTTCAGCCAGAACAAAAGCGCCTGCACATATTGATCCTACACGGCGGGTCTTGCTGACATTGTCTTTCAACCAGTTTAAAAGATGTTGAGGAACCCTATTTTCCGGTGCTCCCTGAACATTACCTGCTACCAGGAAGGTGTCGACTTCGTAATTGATGGATTCGATGCCGCCTTCACACACAATAGGTAGACCGGAGGAGGTAGTGACTGTAGTGAAAGAATCAACTGATAGTACATGAGTTGTGTATGATTCCTTTATATCCGGAATATAATCTCTGATATAATCAATGGCTTTTGAAAATACCTCGAGCGGTCCTGCTATGTCGAGAATGGAAGCCATAGGAGGGGCTACGATTACAATGTGTTTTGTCTGCTCTTTTTTTATCATGCGGTTTGTTTTGAATAGATGAACCAAAGATAATTGTTTTCTGTTTTATAATGGCAGTAATTGCGTATTTTTTGTCATTACAGACAAAACAATAAAAGTGTAATTTTGCAGTGGAAAAAGGAATGAGATAAATTTTCAATATATTTTTATTAAAAAGATCAATGATATGAAAACAATTAAGATTGGAATTAATGGATTTGGACGTATTGGTCGTCTTGTTTTTCGGGCAGCACAAAACTATGAGCAGATCCGGGTGGTTGGCATCAATGATTTGCTGGATGTGGAGTATATGGCTTACATGCTTCGATACGATTCTGTTCACGGACATTTTGACGGAACGGTAGCGGTTGAAAACGGAAATCTTGTGGTAAATGGAAAAACGGTGCGTATTACGGCTGAGAAAGATCCGGCGAACCTGAAATGGGATGAAATAGGAGCGGAATATATTGTGGAGTCGACGGGTATTTTTCTGACAAAAGAAAAAGCGGAAGCGCACATCAAAGCCGGAGCTAAACGGGTTGTCATGTCGGGACCTCCGAAAGATGATACCCCGATGTTTGTGATGGGGGTGAATGAAAAAGAATACAAAGGTGAGATTTTTGTTTCAAACGCTTCTTGTACTACTAATTGTGTGGCACCACTTGTAAAGGTGATACACGATAAATTCGGGGTGGAGGAAGCTTTGATGACGGCTATACACGCTACTACCGCCACCCAACGGACTGTTGATGCGCCATCGATGAAAGACTGGCGCGGGGGACGCTCGATATTGGGCAATATAATTCCTTCCTCGACAGGTGCCGCCAAGGCAGTGGGAAAGGTGATACCGGAACTTGCCGGAAAAATAACCGGTATGTCATTCCGCGTTCCGGTGGCTGATGTTTCGGCGGTTGACCTTACTTGCCGCTTATCTACGCCTGCCACTTATGCCGAAATATGCGAGGTGGTGAAAGAGGCTTCAAAAAAAGAATTAAAAGGGATTTTAGGATATACCGAGGATGCTTTGGTTTCCACAGACCTGATAGGAGAAACACGGACTTCGGTGTTCGATGCCAAAGCCGGAATTTCGTTGAATTCTACTTTTGTAAAACTGGTGAGTTGGTACGATAATGAGTATGGTTTCTCCAACAAGATACTGGATCTTATCGGACAGATGGATACAGTAAAATAAGCATGCTGTTACGGCATTATAAATTGAAAGAAATCAGCCCACAGTGGCTGATTTCTTTTTTTTCTGATAATGTGACACTTTGCGATGAACAAAACCGGGATTTAAAAGTTATAATCAATGTTGATATAAAAACGGAACGGAAAAAATTAGCAAAATGAATACAGCCACACAAAATTTAGAAAATGACCATGTTTACATACTCCGACTGACGGAAGTGATGGAGAAAATGGTTCTAAAATTTGCTACCGATTTATCGGACATGGAATTGATGGTGAAATTGATTCAGCAATATGCTGATGGGTTTCATCATGCTAAGGAGGAAAATCTGCTTTTTCCACTTATGCTTGAAAAAGGTTTTTCGAACGAACAGGGTCCCATTTCGGTGATGCTTCAGGATCATGCTCAGGGACGGAATTTTGTAAAAGGGATGGTTGCTGAAATTACGAGATACAAAGCTGGTGATGACTCCGTTCTTCCGGAGCTTTACCGCAATATGCAAGGGTATGTTGATTTGTTGAGAGCGCATATCGGCAAAGAAAACAATGTGCTTTTCCGCATGGCAGACCGGGTACTCAGTCCTGCTGAACAAGAACATCTATTGTCGGAATTTGCAACTATGGAAGAAAAGAATTTTGGCAAGGGAAAAGTGCAGGAATTTATTACGGAAATTGAAGGACTTGAAGTTAAAATAGTTACAAGTAAATAGTTTCGAGTTACGAATGCGAACCAGGGGTTGAAAAATAGTCCGTATGACTTACATATCCATAAAATATAGAGATATGCATGTCTATTGAATATTGGTTATATAAAAAACGGATCATTAATTATTATTGAAAGCTCTGATACAGAGAATCATTTTTAAAAAGATATATTTATGGATGGATACGAATCAAACCGTAGGGATTTTTTGAAACGGTTGGGACTGATAGCTGGTGCCACTGTTCTTTCGGCTACAGGTTTAGCCGAGGTAGAAGAACTGATTACGGATAAAAAAGAAAAATATACGCTTACGGCGGAACAAACGAAGTTTATGGCTATGTATGAAAAATGGCTGGATGAATTTCACGCTATGGCTAAGTTTCAGAAGAAAGACCCTGACCACTTAGGAAATAATAAGCGACTGGTGTCATTGTCGGAAGAGGCTAAGGCCTGGCAAAAGGAATTAATAGAACATATGAAAGATGAAAATTTTGCCCGGTATTTTATGATTACCACCGAGCGGGTTACCACGGTGATATAAACCGGTTTCACGCAAAGCCGCCAAGCTGCAAAAAAAGACCTTACTTCCATGAAGTAAGGTCTTTTCTATTGAAGTTCGTATTGACTTTTATAATGGGACTGTTTTTTAGAATTTATCGCTGATTTGAATCGGGTCTCGCGAGTTCCAACTCGCGATTATTCATTAATACCGCGAGTTGGAACTCGCGAAACCCAAAATAAAAGACACTTCTGAAAATGTCAAAACGACTTTATTTTAAGATTACTCTTTTTTACTTTATATCGCCTTCGGCAATCAGGTATTCTGCAATTTGAACGGCATTGAGGGCTGCACCTTTTTTGATCTGGTCGCTTACACACCAGAAAGTTAGTCCGTTCGGATTTGAAATATCTTTGCGCAGACGTCCCACGTGAACAGGATCTTTGCCCGAAAGGAACAACGGCATTGGATATTTCTTTTCGGCAGGATTGTCGATTATTTCCACACCGGGAGCTACGGCAAATGCAGCACGAGCTTCTTCCACGCTAACCGGTTTTTCGGTTTCCAACCATACGCTTTCAGAGTGAGCACGCAGAGCAGGAACGCGAACACACATGGCACTGACTTCAACGTCGGAGTGCATGATTTTACGGGTTTCGTGATACATTTTCATCTCTTCTTTGGTGTAACCGTTATCGGTAAACACATCTACTTGCGGAATAAGATTGTAAGCCAACTGATAAGCAAATTTATTCACTGTTACCGGTTCGCCGGCCAATACTTGTTTGTATTGCAATTCAAGTTCGTCCATGGCAGCTGCTCCGGCACCCGAAGCTGCCTGATAAGTAGAAACATGTACGCGTTTGATGTGCGAAATATTTTCGATGGCTTTCAGCGCTACTACCATTTGGATAGTGGTACAGTTGGGGTTGGCAATGATACCACGAGGACGCGCTTTGGCATCGGCGGCATTTACTTCAGGTACTACCAACGGAATATCAGTATCCATGCGGAAAGCCGACGAATTATCAATCATTACAGCTCCGAATTTGGTAATATCTTCAGCAAATTCTTTGGATATACTTGCACCTGCAGAGGTGAACACTAAATCAAAAGGTTTAAAGTCGTCGCCGTGTTTAAGCTCTTTGACGGTGATTTTTTCACCTTTGAACTCATAAACACTACCCGCACTGCGCGACGAACCAAAAAGGCTCAGTTCTGTCAATGGGAAATTGCGTTCGGCTAACACACGCAAAAATTCCTGGCCGACGGCACCACTGGCACCAACAATTGCTACTCTCATTGTTTTGATTTTAATACCTCTGACTCCCAAAATAGGAATGAAGAGGTGAAATTTGAAAAATTTATAATATAATCTTGTTTGTTGCCTTGTTAAATTTAAAGAAATAATATCATTGTTAATGTTCCTTGCGAAATTATTTATATATTTGTAGTTAGGACAACAAAAACTAACTTAACTTTCCTTTGAAGAACTAGAGTTAGTTCTAGCTAAATATTCCGCAAAAGTAATTCATTTCAATAGAATTATCACACAATATGAAGAATTTAAGTCTGTTTTTCGTGTTTTTTGTGCCGATTTTTTGTTTTGCTCAGGTGAATGAAAGTTTTTTGGATGGAAACTTTATAAATAACCCAATTTGGACCGGCACCACATCCAATTTTAATGTCAATGCTGCTTTTCAGCTTCAATCGAAAGCTACAGCTACTTCCACGTCCTTTCTTTTTACACCTTCCGAAGCTATCGAGAATGCCAGTTGGGAGTGTTGGGTGAAAGTAACCTACTCCACTTCGTCGACCAACTATGCCGCCATTTATCTTGTATCCGACAAGAATGACATTACTTCGGGTTGCAACGGATACTATGTTCAGGTAGGTGGAACAAACGATGAGGTGTCGTTGTTCGTGCAGGAAGGAATAAAAAAGACAAAAATAATTGATGGAGCTGATAAACGAACCGATGGGAATCCTGTGGAATTGAAGATAAAAGTGACGCGCGATGCCAATGGGAATTTTGCTTTGTACAGCAAACTACCAACGGAAACGAATTATGTGCTGGAAGGAACCACACAGAATAATGTAGTGAAAACAAGCAATTATTTCGGGTTACTCTTTGCCAATACGTCAACCACCGGCTCATGTTATTACTTTGATGATATAGTGGTAAGTGGAACAAAAACTTTGGACAAAGAAGCTCCGGTTTGGAATTCATTCACTCTTGAGCAACCAAATAAATTGAGACTAAGTTTTTCTGAGGCGATGAATTTCAGTTCTGCTGCGTTTAGTGTTAATCAAGAAATGGGGAGTCCTTCTTCGCAAGTATTTTCCGATGATAAAACTACTCTGGAACTTACATTTCCAACTAATTTTGAGCGAGGGAAACTTTATACCCTACAAACGACAGGACTAGCTGATTTAGCAGGAAATGTTCTTGCCGAAACCAATCGAACCATCGGGATAGTTGAGCCAAAATCTGTGGGTGACCTGATCCTGAACGAAGTCATGTTTGAAAATCCACTGAATTCTCTGGAATATATTGAGATTTACAACAAATCCGATAAATTGTTGGATGTTTCAGGGTTGGTTCTTACTACCCGAAAAACGGATGGATTGCTAAACACCGGGAGTAAAGTTCCACCGAAAACATTGATGTTGCCTCATGCCTATCTGGCTTTGTGCGCCAATGCCGATTCTGTTCGGAACTATCATCACTGTCTGACAGAAGCTAATATTCTGACAGCAATCGGAAGTTGGTATCCACTTAATAACGAAAGTTCCACGTTGGTTTTGGCAAGCGTTGCCAAAGATACAATTTACGATGAACTGACTTATAATGTGAAATGGCATAACTTGTGGGTGACGAGTCCGAAGGGAATATCACTTGAACGAACCGGTTCTGACTCGCCAACACAAAGTCAGTTTTCCTGGCATTCCTGTGTTTCATTAACGACTAATCACGGTACACCCGGATTTAAAAATTCAGAGTATATTGACAAAGAAGCTCCGAACTGGAATTCATTTACTCTTGAGCAACCAAATAAATTGAAACTAAGTTTTTCTGAGGCGATGGATTTCAGTTCTGCTGCGTTTAGTGTTAATAAAGAAATGGGGAGTCCTTCTTCGCAAGTATATTCTGAAGATAAAACTACTCTGGAACTTACATTCCAAACTGATTTTGAGCGAGGAAAACTTTATACTCTGCAAACAACAGGACTGGCTGATTTAGCCGGAAATGTTCTTGCCGAGACCAGTCGAACGATTGGAATAGTTGAGCCAAAAGCTGTGGGCGATCTGATACTGAACGAAGTTATGTTTGAGAATCCGCTGAATTCTCTTGAATATGTTGAGATTTACAACAAGTCCGATAAATTGTTAGATGTTTCGGGGTTGGTTCTTACTACCAGAAAAACCGATGGCACATTGAACACCGGCAGTAAAGTTCCACTTAAGACTTTGATGTTGCCTCATGCGAATCTGGCTTTGTGCGCCAATGCTGATTCGGTGCGCAATTATCATCACTGTCCGACCGAAGCTAATATTTTAACTGCTACCGGAAGTTGGTCATCACTCAATAACGAAAGTTCCACATTGGTTTTGGCAAGCGTTGCCAAAGATACAATTTACGATGAACTGACTTACAACGTGAAATGGCACAACTCGTGGGTGACCGGTCCGAAGGGAATATCCCTTGAACGAACCGCTTCTGATTTGGCAACACAAAGTCAGTTTTCCTGGCATTCCTGTGTTTCATTAACGACTAATCATGGTACGCCCGGATTTAGAAACTCGGAATATATTGACAAAGAAGTCCCGACCTGGAATTCATTCACGATGGAGCAGCCGAATAAGTTGAAGTTGGTTTTTTCAGAAGCAATGGATATTAGTAAAGCGATATTTAACGTAGACAATAATCTCGGAAATTCGGCGCAAAAAACTATTTCGGAAGATAAAACTACTCTGGAACTTACATTCCAAACTGATTTTGAGCGAGGAAAACTTTATACTCTACAAACGACAGGACTAGCTGATTTAGCCGGAAATGTTCTTGCCGAAACCAGTCGGACCATCGGGATAGTTGAACCAAAAGCTGTGGGTGATTTGATACTGAACGAAGTCATGTTTGAGAATCCGCTGAATTCTCTGGAATATATTGAAATTTACAACAAGTCCGATAAATTGTTGGATGTTTCAGGGCTGGTTCTTACTACCCGAAAAACGGATGGCACGCTAAACACCGGCAGTAAAGTTCCACTTAAGACTTTGATATTACCTCATGCATATCTGGCTTTGTGTGCCAATGCCGATTCTGTACGCAACTATCATCGCTGTCAGACCGAAGCTAATATTTTAACTGCTACCGGAAGTTGGTATCCACTTAACAACGAAAGTTCCACGTTGGTTTTGGCAAGTGTCGCCAAAGATACAATTTTCGATGAACTGACTTACAACGTGAAATGGCATAACTCATGGGTGACCAGTCCGAAAGGAATATCACTTGAACGAACCGGTTCTGATTTACCAACACAAAGTCAGTTTTCCTGGCATTCCTGTGTTTCATTAACGACTAATCATGGTACGCCCGGATTTAGAAACTCGGAATATATTGACAAAGAAGCTCCAATCTGGAATTCATTTACGGTTGAACAACCCAATAAGTTGCAGTTGGTTTTTTCAGAAGCAATGGATTATAGTAAAGCAATATTTAACGTAGACAATAACCTCGGAAATCCGGCGGAAAAAACTATTTCGGAAGATAGAACAACTATCGAACTGACTTTTGCGTCAAACTTTGAGCGTGGAAAACTTTATACTTTACAAACTTCAGGATTAACCGATTTAGCCGGAAATGTTCTTGCCGAGACCAGTCGAACTATCGGGATAGTTGAGCCAAAAGCTGTGGGTGATTTGATACTGAATGAAGTCATGTTTGAGAATCCGCTGAATTCTCTGGAATATGTTGAGATTTACAACAAGTCCGATAAATTGTTGGATGTTTCGGGGTTGGTTCTTACTACGCGAAAAACGGATGGATTGCTAAACGCCGGTAGTAAAGTTCCACTTAAGACTTTGATGTTGCCTCATGCATATCTTGCTTTGAGCGCCAATGCCGATTCGGTGCGTAACTATCACGATTGTCCTACAGAAAGCAATATTATGAGTATAAGTGGTTGGTCATCACTCAATAATGAAAGTTCCACGTTGATTTTGGCAAGCGTCGCCAAAGATACAATTTACGATGAACTGACTTACAACGTGAAATGGCATAATGCTTTAGTGAAAAATCCAAAGGGAGTGGCACTGGAACGGATTAATCCTCTTTTACCTACTCAGAATTCTGCATCGTGGCACTCAGCATCTTCGGAGGTCAATTATGGAACGCCTGGTTATAAAAATTCTCAATATCGGGATCTATTGAGTACTGATACCTCCTCGAAATCTGTTTGGACCGAACCGGAAGCATTTTCTCCTGATAATGACGGTGTGAATGATGTGTGTTTTATTCATTATAAGACAGAAGCTTCCGGTTATATAGCCAATGTGTTAATTTTAAATCAGGTTGGAGTAAAAGTATTTCATTTGGCCACCAATATTTTACTTTCTACCGAAGGATTTCTGACTTGGGATGGACGAACCGACAAAGGAAAGAATGTAAACATTGGAATTTATGTTCTTTATTTTGAGATGTTTAATCCGCAAGTTGGAATAAAAAAAGAAATAAAATTACCTATTGTAGTTTCATCTCGATAATTTTGAAATATTAACGTGTTATTGTCCAACAAATCAGCTATCTTTGCAGCGTTTTTTTAAACCCTTGAGTCTTAAAGAGAAATAAAAAACAGCCCTTCTACGCTCTCGTAAATCGAGGTAAATAGTGGAAATTCAGGGTCCGCGTTTGATAAATATAAATAATAAAATAAAAATCAAAAAAATGATCCTGTTCTCCTTTACGGGCCAGGGATTAATGTAAAATTATTGAAATGAAGAAAGTAAGTTATGCATTGGGTTTGAGCTTGGGTAATAACCTGTTAGGAAGTGGAGTTACTGCTTTGGATTACGCTCAACTAGCCAAAGGAATTCAAGATGTAATGGAGCAAAAAGAGCCTGAAATCAGTTATCAGGAAGCTCAAACTATTATCGGCGATTTTTTTCAAAATCTGCAAGCAAAAATGGCTGAAAAAGCGCAAGGCGAAGGAATAGCCTTTTTGGAATCAAATGCTAATCGTGCCGAAGTGGTTACTTTGGCCAGCGGATTGCAATATGAAGTGCTGACAAAAGGCGAGGGAGCTACTCCAAGTGCATCCGATTCTGTAAAAGTGCATTACCATGGAACTTTAATTGATGGAACTGTATTCGATAGCTCGGTTAGTCGTGGCGAACCTGCTACTTTCGGTGTAACTCAGGTTATCAGCGGTTGGGTTGAAGCATTGCAATTAATGCCTGTAGGTTCAAAATGGAAATTGTTTATTCCATCAGAACTGGCTTACGGTGCACAAGGAGCAGGACAAGCTATTGCACCACATTCAACATTGATTTTTGAAGTTGAATTATTGGATATTATTTAAAATAAGGAAGAATCAATCATAAATAATTTAAAGAGAAAGTAATGAAAAGAACCATTTTATTTATTGCAGTAGCAGGTTTGGTTTTGACTTCTGCTAACGCCAAAAGTAAGAAACCAGAGAAAACTCCAGTGCAAGCTCCGGTTCAAATTTTATCAAACGATGTTGACTCAATGAGTTATGCACTTGGGTTAAATGTCGGATCGGATTTTTCTAAAAACATAAAAGGAATTCCCGGTGGAAAATCAAATACTGATTTAATCATCAAAGGATTTTCTACTGCCATGAAAGGTGATTCAGCATTGCTGAAGACTGAAGAAGCAGCTACATTTTTCCGTAATTATATCACCAAAGCACAAGCAAAAGATGCTGATTTGAAAAAAGCTGCCGGTGAAAAATTTCTTGCAGAGAATAAAACCAAAGAAGGTATTCAAACAACTGCAAGTGGTTTACAATATCAGGTATTGACACTAAAAGATGGTCCTAAACCAAAAGCTACTGATTCAGTAACAGTTCATTATCAAGGATTTCTTGTTGACGGAACAAAATTCGATAGCTCAATTGATCGCAAATCACCGATTACATTTCCACTTAATCAGGTTATTCCGGGTTGGACAGAAGGCGTTCAGTTGATGTCTGTTGGGTCAAAATATAAGTTCTTCGTTCCATACACATTGGGTTATGGCGAAAAAGGTGCTGGCAATGGTGCCATTCCAGGTTTTGCAACCTTAATTTTTGAAGTTGAGTTGCTTGGTATTAAACCAGTTGTTGAAGTTTCTGCGGTAAATGAAGTGAAACCTGTGCAAGCTGTGAAACCGGTAAAAAGTGTCAAAAGCACCAGAACTACCAAAAAATAATTATGTTACGACAATATAATAGAAATTTATAAAATTGAAAATCAAATGAAAAAACAAGGTCTTTTATCGTTGGTAGCTTTTGTTGCCATTTTCTTGCTTGCTTCCTGCAACAAATACGAAGCAAAAACTGCCACTTTGAAAACTCAAAATGACAGTTTGAATTATACTCTGGGGTTGTTTAACGGAGATAATATTAAAAACTCTTTAATGAAATCTGATAGCTCAAGTAAATCAGTTGCTGCTTTGATGAAATCGTTAGATAAAGCTTACAAAGGATCTGACAAAGGTGAAATGTTCACATTAGGTACTAAAATCGGAAATGCATTTAAAGAACAAAAAGCCAAAGGCTTAATGGGTGATTCAACTTTGAAATTCAATGAAAAACTTGTAAAACAAGGATTGGTGAATGCAGTAAATGGTTTTAATAAAGGAATGACAGCTAAAGAAGCTCAGGACTATATTCAAAAAACCATGATGAAAATGCAGGAACAAAAAATGAGACAACAAATGCCTCAACAAGGTCCTCAACAAATGCCTCAAGGTCAATCTGCACCACAACAAGCACCTCAACAACAATCTGCACCACAACAACAAGTTAGATAATAGTTCAAAAAAATATTAATAAACAGAAAAATGAAAAAACTGAATATATTTATTGCGGTGGCTTTAATAGCCGCATTTGCGTTTTCTTCATGCAATAGTAACAAACCTAAGTTGCCAACATTAAAAACTCAAAACGACAGTTTGAATTATGCATTAGGCTTGGCTTATGGTGATAATCTGAAAACCAACTATATCAAAGGAGATTCTGCTCAGAAATCAATCAAAGCTATTTTGGCTGGTATCAATGAAGGTTCTAAAGGAAAAGTTGACAAAGAAAATAGCAAGATGGCAGAACTAGGTACTGAAATCGGAACTTCACTGAAACAACAAAAGACAAAAGGTTTAATGGGTGATTCTACTTTGACAGTAGACATCGACATAATCAAACAAGGTTTAATAAACGGTTTGAAAGGATCTAAAATTCAGATGACTCCTGTTGAAGCTCAAGCTTACTTCAAGAAAACCATGGATGCTCACATGGCTGCTAAAATGGAAAAACAATATGGAGCTAACAAAATTGAAGGTGAAAAATTCTTAGCTGAAAATGCTAAAAAACCAGGTGTAATCACCACTGCTAGTGGATTACAATATCAGGTTATTACAAAAGGTAACGGACCAATTCCAACTGAAACCAGCAGAGTAAAAGTAAATTATCATGGAACTTTGATTAATGGAACTGTATTCGATAGTTCAGTTGATCGTAAAGAACCAGTTGTATTCCCTGTAAACCAAGTTATCAAAGGGTGGACTGAAGTATTGAAATTAATGCCGGTTGGTTCAAAATATAAAGTTTTTGTTCCTCAACAATTGGCTTACGGTGCTACAGATCGTGGTGCTATCAAACCATTTTCGATGTTGATTTTCGAAGTTGAATTAATTTCAATTGAAAAAGATCAACCAGCTGCTCCCCAAATGAGTCCGGAACAAATTAGACAGATGCAACAACAAATGCAACAACGTCAACGATAGTTTAGGTAATGAATAATTGAGTAGCCGGAGTGAAACCACTCCGGCTATTTTTTTTTGTCAAAAAGAAAGGAAATTAAACTAAAAAACAATCTTTAATCCTATTTTTTTAGATATTCATGAGTATAATTTTTTAATTCCCATTTATTATATGTAATTTTGCTGCCTATATGATAAATTTGGTTGATTGAAATTCCTTGGTAAGGAACTCTGAAATCACGAGCACATAGTATATAAATAAACTAAACATATCAACTTACTAATATCTAAAACCATGGAAAAGATAGACCAATTGGATCGAAAAATTTTGCAGATTATTACAAAGAATGCACGTATGCCATTTAAAGATGTGGCTGAGGAGTGCGGAGTTTCGCGCGCAGCTATTCATCAACGTGTTCAACGACTGATTGATATTGATGTCATTACAGGTTCAGGGTATCACGTAAATCCTAAAATGCTGGGATTTCAAATGTGTGTTTATATCGGAATAACACTGGAACGTGGCTCGATGTACAAAGAAGTTGTTGACGAACTTGAAAAAATCCCTGAGATTGTTGAATCTCAATATACGCTTGGCTCATATACCATCCTGATTAAACTTTATGCCAAAAATGACATCCATTTAATGGAGTTACTAAACGGCAGAATTCAGGAAATCAGAGGCGTGGCTACCACTGAAACCCTTACTTCGCTCGATCAACGCATTAAGAGAACTATTCCGATAGAATAGAACCCTAACCCCTAACCCCTAACCAAAGTCCCAAAAGAGGAACAAGTACATGAAACTTCAGTTAGGGATAATTTAAATAAAAAACCAAATTTATAGTCCTCTTTTAGGGGACGAGGGGTCATTATGGAACCAGTTGTTAGCTGCATCAGTCTTTCAGAAATGTACAAAAGCTGTTGTTGTGAAACGCAAAAAGATAAACAAAAATAGCATTTAGCTATTCGAAAAAAATTATTAAACAATGAAACAAGAAGATTCAATTGGAATATCCAATGCATCATTTGACAATGCTGTTCTGAAAAGCAAATTATTAGAAAAAGATTTATATACAAATCCTGCAAAGTATAGAGTTCTTACAGGAGATAGACCAACGGGAAATTTACATATTGGACATTATTTTGGTTCAATTCTTAACCGGGTAAAATTGCAAAACATAGGTGTAGAAACTTATATTTTAATTGCGGATTATCAGGTGTTAACAGACCGTGATGTCTTCAAAGATATTTCAAAGTATGTGTTTGAGCTTACATTAGATTATTTAGCTTGTGGTTTAGATCCAAAGCAACATAAAACCTATATTTTCCCTCACAGTCATATCCCGGAATTAAATCAACTTTTGGTTCCTTTTTTATCACTTGTATCACTTTCGGAACTAAATAAAAATCCAACAGTTAAAGAGGAGATTTCTGCTTCAGGAAAAGAAATTATTAATGCAGGAATGTATACGTATCCTGTACATCAGGCAGCAGATATTCTTTTTTGTAAAAGCAATGTTGTACCTGTTGGTAAAGATCAGTTGCCACATATAGAATTGACACGAACCATTGCTAAAAGGTTTAATACTAAGTTTAATGCTAATGTATTTCCTGAACCGATAGGATTATTAAGTGAGTCTCCTATGATTCTGGGACTGGATGGTAATCAGAAAATGAGTAAGAGTAGGAATAATAGTATCATGATAAAAGCAACTGAAACAGAAACAGCTAAGTTGATTAAATCGGCAAAAACCGACTCCGAAAGGCACATCACATTTGACCCTGTCAATAGGCCGGAGGTCGCTAATTTGCTAAGGTTATCATCTCTTTGTTTGGGAACAAGTCCTGAAGAGATTGCAGCAGAGATTGGAGAATCAGGTTCAGGTAAATTAAAACAAATAACAGCAGATGCGCTAAACAGCTATTTTAAAGAAATAAGAGAAAAACGTATTCATTTGGAAAAGGACGAATCTTACGTTAGGAGTATTTTGCAAGATGGAATTAAACAGG
>Ga0302272_1000177_pt1 | contig 31261 bp, 19 predicted proteins | sample III_Bog_N1_2_FD_198772 | JGI IMG/M metagenome (GOLD analysis project Ga0302272, IMG submission 198772) | Peat permafrost microbial communities from Stordalen Mire near Abisko, Sweden - III_Bog_N1_2 | ecosystem: Environmental > Terrestrial > Soil > Wetlands > Peat | place: Sweden: Abisko...
TAAATGTAACGCTGAAAATCTGGCGTCAGGCAGGTCCGAAGTTTAGAGGTAAATTCGAGACTTATAAATTGGATAATATCTCAACCGACAGCTCTTTCCTCGAAATGATTGATGAGCTTAATGAACAATTAATTACTGAACGGAAAGAACCGATTGCTTTCGATCACGATTGTCGTGAAGGAATCTGCGGAATGTGCAGTATGTATATTAACGGGCAACCTCATGGACCTGATGGTGAAATCACAACGTGTCAGCTTCACATGCGTAACTTTAAGGATGGTGAAACAATCACCGTTGAACCCTGGCGTTCGGCTGCATTCCCTGTTATCAAGGACTTAATGGTAGACCGTAGTGCATATGATAAAATTATCCAGGCTGGTGGTTTTGTTTCTGTAAACACAGGAGGTGTACCTGATGGGAATGCAATTCCAATTTCAAAAGTCGCTGCTGATGAAGCTATGGATGCTGCATCATGTATCGGTTGCGGTGCATGTGCAGCTGCCTGTAAAAATGGTTCGGCTATGTTATTCGTTGCTGCTAAAGTAAGTCAGCTGGCTCTGCTTCCACAAGGAAAAGTAGAAGCTGCTCACCGTGCTAAAATGATGGTTGCCAAAATGGATGAACTTGGATTTGGAAACTGTACCAATACTGGTGCCTGCGAAGCAGAATGTCCTAAAAATGTTTCTATCTCACACATTGCGCGTTTGAACAGGGAGTACTTAAGTGCAAAATTCCAGGGATAATTAATGAGTATAATCACTGGATGACTCTTAGTTTCCATGTGATCACCATAAAAAAGACCGCTTCGAGTTACGAGGCGGTCTTTTTGCTTGAAAACAATTAAAACGATACTAATCTTTTAGTATGTTGCTTTCATAATAACTGTAAATTTCGATAGCACGATATTTGACCATGTAGTTGTAATTTATGGTTGCAATATTTGATTGTATTGTTCCACCTCTTGAATATTCAACATCTTTCATGGTCCATATCAATTTAGCTTCTGAATCACGATAAGCAATCCAGGCTCTTTGTGCATCGATCAACACTTTTCTGTCTTCAATCTTCAATGACTTCAATAATTTCTGATAATACTTATTTAGCAGGATGTCATATGATGCAGTTAAGTCATTGATGGTGCTGTTTATACCCGCTGTTGAGTAATCAATATCCATTCTTTTGGAAGCAATCTGTTCAATTTTAAAAGTATCAACTGAAAATTCTATTTGTACAGTTGTCAAATCATTCATTGAAAGAGTTGTTTTAAACTTTTGAGCATCGGTATTCACATCAGTTTTTATGCTTTTTAAAATAGCCGGGGTAAGTTCTCTGATCTCTTTTACCTGGCAGAAAGATATAAGATTAAAACTTAAAGTAATAATTAAAATTGCAGATTTTTTCATAGCGAAAGAATAATAGAATTAAGGTACCAAAACTACTCATTTCTGTTAATATTGCCAAACGTGGTGTTCACATTCTTGATGATAGGTAATTGAGCTGGATTTTGTAAAAAAAAAGTGATTAACTTTTTCAATATTCTCTCAAGTCCTGTATCTTTGCAACTTATTTTAGAAAAACAGATTATGGCATTAATAAAATCAGTGCGGGGTTTTACTCCGCAAATTGGAGAAGATTGTTTTTTGGCTGAAAATGCTACGGTAGTAGGAGACGTGATACTGGGTGAGGGATGCAGCGTGTGGTTTAATACAGTATTGCGGGGCGATGTAAATTCCATACGTGTCGGGAATCATGTGAATATACAGGATGGGTCGGTATTGCACACATTGTATCAGAAATCGACTGTCGAAATTGGCGATTATGTATCTATCGGGCATAATGTAACCGTGCATGGTGCAAAGATTGAAGACTATGCATTGATAGGTATGGGAGCGATATTACTTGATTATGCTGTGGTGGGTGAGGGGGCAATTGTAGCTGCCGGAGCCCTGGTTTTGAGTAATACCATAATCCCACCCTACACGCTTTGGGCCGGAGTACCAGCTAAATTTATAAAGAATGTAGAACCTGCCCAAACAATAGAGATGAACCAGCGGATAGCCCATAACTATGCTATGTACGCAGGATGGTATAAGGAAGAAAAATAGTAGGTAGTTGCTAGTTGCTAGTTGCTAGTAGCTAGTAGGTAGAAAGTAGAAAGTGGAAGGTTGGTTGTAGATTGTAGACAAGAAATTGAGTGAATGAGTGTTATTCAGTTACATTTTTCGACTACACCATGCTTTTTTAAGTTAAGTACATTATTTTTGTTTAAAAATATATATCTTTGCATTTGAAAGTAACTAAAAGAAAAATTTATGTTGATAACAGACTTGCTGAACCAGGAGTGGAAAAAGAGTTACAGGGCTAAAGGATTTTACAAAAATCTGGCTGTAAGTATAATGCTTGGATTCTTTGCACTCTATATGGCTGCTATTTTTCTGATTTTCGGTTTGTCGTTAAATATCATTCTTGAGAAAGCGAACAGTGCATTAAATCCAATGCAGTTATTCAACGGGGCCATGTTGTATATTATTCTTGGCGGTTTGGCAATTCGTTTCTTTATGCAGCCATTGAATACCTTTAATTTGCCTCCTTATCAGGTGTTGCCGATTAAGCGTTCGAAACTGATCAATTTCCTCATGCTGAAGCCACTTGCCAGTCCTGTCAATTATTTTCTATTACTGGTGGTAGTGCCATTTGCCATAAAATCAGTAGTTGGATATTATAGCGTTTCAGTAGCTTTAAGATTTATTTTGACTTTTATTTTCGTTGTGTGGTTTGACTCTTTGACTGCAGCATTCCTGAAACGGAAATTTGGTACCGGATTGTATTCCTTTTTACTGATTATACTGGTCATGCCATGTATAGCAGCTTTAGAATACTTCAAGGTGTTCTCTCTGTTTGCCGTATCCAGGGTAGTTTTTGATTTTATAATATTAAATCCAGTTGGTTTAATCTTGCCCTTATGTGCTGTGGCAGGAGCCTATTTATTGAATAAGTGGTTCTTCTCTACTAATTTTTACCCTGAAAAGTTTAATATTAAAATTAAAGGAGATAAAACAGTAGCAGCTGATATATCCTTTTTGAACCGTTTTGGCATAATTGGAGAACTTATTACGCTGGAAATAAAGCTGATTTTAAGACATAAACGCACAAAAAGCATTCTGTATATGTCAGTGCTTTTCTTGTTTTACGGATTGCTTTTTTATACCCGTAAGGAATTCGTCGACAACAATGGGATGCTATTCTTTGCAGCCATGTTTATTACTGGTTTTCTAATGTTTATGTTCGGGCAATGGATCATCAGTTGGGATGGTTCGTATTTCGACACTATTATGACTAAAAACATTCCGGTAAGGTCGTATATGAATGCTAATTACTTTCTATTATTAGGATTTAATATTATTTGTTTTGTGGTGACGACTCCTTACTTTTTCTTCGGAATGAAAATTGTATACTTACATTTGGCAGCTTTTCTATTCAATATTGGAGTGAATGTTTATTTCCTGATTTATATGGCAACCTTTAAGAATACCCGAATTGATTTATCTAAGTCATCAGCAATGAATTATCAGGGTACTTCCTATAAAAGTATGCTGATCATACTTCCAGTCATGTTTTTGCCAATGATTATTGTATATTCATTATCTGCTTTATTTTCACTGTCTGTTGCCCTTTGGACTTTATCCTTGTTAGGACTCACAGGTGTTATGTTCCGTAATTCATTGATTACCATTTGCGTCAATCAGTTTAATCGTAGAAAATATAAACTGGCAGAAGGATTCAGAGAAGGTGAGTGATTGATGATTTGAAGATAAACTAATTTGACGATTTGAAAATATCTTTAAAATACTATTTTACTGATTGCCAAAGTTATTTATCAGTGAATAAACATTTTCCCAATTAACCACTCAACCACTCAACCACTCAACTAATCAACCAATCAACCATAATATGATACACGCAACCGATCTACAAAAAGAATACAATGGAGTAACCGTTTTGAATATACCGGCTATAAGAATCAAACAAGGTGAAAGCTTTGGATTGGTAGGTAATAATGGTGCAGGGAAAACAACTTTCTTTCGGTTAATACTGGATTTGATTGAAGCTACTACAGGTGAAGTGGAGATTGATTCAAAAAAGGTAATGCGTAATGATGACTGGAAATCAATTACAGGTTCTTTCCTGGATGAAGGCTTCCTGATTGACTTTCTGACACCGGAAGAATACTTCAGTTTTGTTGCTAAATTGCATAATAAATCGGAAGGAGATATTACACTTTTTCTGGAATCAATGAAAGACTTTTTTAATGATGAAATACTGGTATCCAAAAAGTTAATCCGCGATTTTTCAAAGGGAAATCAGAAGAAAATTGGTATCGCAGCTGCACTGATTGGTGATCCGAAGATACTGATCCTTGATGAACCGTTTACTGCCCTTGATCCATCTTCACAAATCAGGTTGAAACGTTTTTTGGTTGAATTGCAGACCCAATTCAATATGACCATGCTAATTTCAAGTCATGATTTAAACCATGTTACCGAAGTCTGCAAACGAATAGTAGTCCTTGAAAAAGGGGAAATTGTAAAGGATTTAAATACTAACTCCGATACATTGAAAGAACTGGAAGCTTATTTTGCCGTGTAAAGATTGTTTATAACGGAAAACTTTCGTCAATCCGGTATTTTCCGTACATTTCTTTCACGGTGCAGCATTCAGTATAAGCATCATGCTCAAAAAAAAGTATTTGTTTTTTATCAGAGGCTTCATCGAGTAAAATTTTCTTCTCGTTCATTGCTGTAATCGGATATGTATCAAATGCTGATATCCATGAAACAGGAACTGTTGGGGCGATAGGAATCACATCTCCAACAAAGACAATTGTTTTTACACCGCTATGAATATAACTTACAAGTTGCCCCAGGGTATGACCGTTGTAAATACGCAATTCTACTTCCGGGCATATCCATTGATTTTCACGAACTAATTTAAGTTTACCGGCTTCCTTAACCGGTAACATGTTTTCTGCAAAATATGAATCACCTTCACGAACATTTGGGGAAAGAAAATTTTTCCATTGTTCTTCACCTACCCAGTGGTCTGCATTAGGAAAAGTCATTTCAATCATTGAGTGATCAGCATTAAAGTGTGTGCAACCACCGCAATGATCGAAATGTAAATGAGTAAGTATCACATCCGTAATATCAGAACAGTGGTATCCAAGCTTGCTTAGTTCAAATTCAAAATCAATCACTCCTTTAAAATCATAGTATTTAAGGTATTCTAATTGTTTATCTCCTGTGCCTGTATCAATTAATATGCGTTTTTCACCTGTGTCAATCAACAGGCATCGCATGTTTAACTGGCAGAAGTTCTCATCATCACAAGGATATCTTTTTTGCCAGACACGTTTTGGAACAACTCCGAATATTGCTCCGCCATCTACATGGAAAGAGCCGGCTTCAATTTTATATAATTTCATTTTCTGAATTAAATTTATAAAGTTAATTAGTTGAAAAAGTTGATTCGGTTGAATGTAACAGAAACTAAACTTTTCAAACTTTCATTTAATATACCCTATACAGACAACCAATCTTTATATACTTGACGAACTTTTTAGTACATTTGTGTTTTAATTAATTTTCGACAAAAATAAGTAAAAACATTCATCATCCAATCATATGCAACGAGTTCATTTTATTGCCATAGGTGGAGCTGCCATGCACAACTTAGCCATTGCTATCAGCAAAAAAGATAATTTTCAAGTGACAGGATCAGATGATGAAATATTCGAGCCATCACGCAGTCGTCTTAAAGAAAATGGTTTATTACCCGACGAAATGGGATGGTTTCCCGATCGAATTCACAAGGGATTACAAGCGGTTATTTTAGGCATGCACGCTACCGCAGATAATCCGGAACTATTACGTGCCAAAGAACTTGGATTGAAAATATATTCGTTCCCTGAATATCTTTACCAGCAAACACGCAGTAAAACCCGCATAGTGATTGGTGGAAGTCATGGAAAAACAACAACTACAGCTATGATTTTGTTTGTTTTAAAACAAATGAAAATTGATGCCGATTATATGGTGGGTGCTCAGATTGAAGGGTTTGATAATATGGTGAAACTTTCCTACGAATCACGTATAGCCGTTTTTGAAGGAGATGAATATTTGACTTCACCAATCGATCGTCGTCCTAAATTTCATTTATATAAACCACATATTGCCGTACTGACAGGAATTGCCTGGGATCATATCAACGTATTCCCTACATTTGAAAATTATGTAGAGCAGTTTCGTAAATTCACAGAATTAATGGAAGTACAGGGTAGGCTTATTTACTTTGATGGAGATGAGAATCTGAATGAAATTGCACAACACTTACGACGCGATATTGTCCCTTTTCCATACAATACCCCTGAATATGAAGTCAGGGATGGTATTACTTACCTCTTAACCAAATATGGCGATGTTCCTTTAAAAGTATTCGGAGAACATAACCTGCAAAATATGAATGCAGCAAGATTGGCTTGCCGACAGATAGGTGTGACCGATGAACAATTCTATTCCGTTATTTCAGAATTCCCGGGAGCTTCCAATCGTTTGCAAAAGATAAGCGAAACAAGCAATTCAGTAGCTTTTAAAGATTTTGCCCATTCTCCTTCAAAGCTGAAAGCAACAGTGAAAGCTGTTAAACATCAGTATCCCGACCGTAAACTGATTGCGTGTATGGAGTTGCATACATTTAGCAGTCTGACAGAAGAATTCCTGCCACAATATGCAGGTTGCATGGATGAAGCAGATGTAGCATTCGTATATTACAATCCTGAAGTTATTCAACATAAACATTTGAAAGTTATTGATCCCGAACAAGTGAGAAAAGCATTTGGTAGTAAAAACCTGACAGTTTTTACTGATTCGGAAGCTTTACAGCAAACTCTTCGCAAGCTGAATTACGATAACTCGGCTCTTTTATTAATGACATCAGGTACTTTCTCCGGAGTAAATCTGATTGAATTTGCAAATGAACTTTTAAAGAAGGAGTAAGGAGTAAGAGGTAAGAGGTAAGGAATGAGGAATGAGAATTGAAAATTGGGCATTAAGCATTAAGAATCAAGCTGTCAAGTTTCAAGTGAAGAGTATAGTACATAAATAGTAAACAACTCATTCGACCCAATTAACCAGCCAACCAATAACCCAATAACCCAATCAACCAATTACCCAATCAACCACATAAGAATGACTGAAAAACAACAATTACTGGATAGCCGGTATATGCGAATGGCCAGAATATGGGCTGAAAACTCATACTGTGACCGTAGAAAAGTGGGTGCTTTGCTGGTGAAAAACCAAATGATTATTTCTGATGGTTATAATGGAACACCTTCCGGATTTGAAAATAATTGCGAAGACGAAAACAATGTATCTAAACCTTATGTTCTACATGCTGAAGCCAATGCAATTACTAAAATAGCGCGTTCTCACAATAGCAGTGATAATGCTACATTGTATGTAACGGCTTCTCCTTGTATTGAATGTGCAAAATTAATTATCCAGGCGGGAATTAAACGGGTTGTTTATGGTGAACAATATCGTATTATGGATGGAGTTGAATTACTGCAACGGGCTAAAATTGAAATCGTTTATCTGGAGAAAGAGATTGAATAGAATTGTATTCTGCATGTTGAAATAATTTAATTGAACTTACATTCATCTCCTGAATTTTATTTACAAATTAATGTTTTTATGAATAAGAAAAATCTATTGCTGGTATTAATTGTTTTTCTTGCTATAATTAGTGGAGTAATCCTTGGGAATTTACTCTCAAGACGAGCAAATGGTTCAGGATTCTCGCGAATGTTATCTCATAGCAAAGTAGATGACTTGCTTTCTATTATTAATGCTCAGTATGTCGATACTGTCAATGTTAAAGAACTGACTGAAGAGTTAATGACTGATTTGACATCGAAACTCGATCCGCATACTGTATATATACCTGCTTCTGATCTGGCTGATGTGAATAGTGAACTGGAGGGAAGTTTCAGCGGGATTGGAGTTCAGTTCAATATCCAGAATGATACAATAATGATTGTTGCAGTTGTCCGGGGAGGACCTTCAGAAAAGGTAGGCCTGTTGGCTGGTGATCGAATAGTACAGGTGAATGATTCGTCTTTTGTAGGTAAAAAAATTACAAACGAAAGAGTAATGAAGAAACTCCGTGGGAAGCCAGGAACTAAAGTGAAACTGGGAGTACGAAGAGGAAAGGCAAAAGAAGTGTTGCATTATTCAATAACACGGGGTGAAATACCGGTAAATACAGTTGACATTGCATATATAATTGATCCGGGAGTTGGTTTTATAAAAGTCAATAAATTCGGAACAACTACCTATACTGAATTCCTTAATTCCATAGCTACTCTTCGAAGTCAGGGGGCTAAAAAATATATTATTGATTTACGCGAAAACAGTGGTGGGTTTATGGAACAGGCGACGAATATGGTCAACGAATTCTTACCCGGTGGACGAATGATTGTGTATTCTAAAGGTAAAGCTTATCCACGGGTTGATGCAAAATCAGATGGCAAAGGAAGCTGCATTAATCAACCAATTGTAGTATTGATTGATGAGTTCTCTGCATCTGCCAGTGAAATATTCTCAGGCGCCATTCAGGATAATGACAGGGGTTTAATTATTGGCAGACGTTCGTTTGGTAAAGGGTTGGTACAACAACAACTCAATTTACCCGATGGTTCGGCAGTCAGGCTTACTGTTGCCCGCTATTATACACCATCAGGCAGAAGCATCCAGAAACCATATGTAAAAGGGAAGGCATCGGATTATGAAATGGATATTTTACATCGTTACATGCATGGTGAAATTGATAGCAAGGACAGCATACACGTTGGCAATGCCCTGAAATATAAAACTTTTGGAGGCAGAACAGTTTATGGAGGCGGAGGTATAATGCCAGATATTTTTGTTCCAAGAGATACGTTGGAATTTACTCCTTACCTGAACAAAGTTATTAACTATGGGTATTTATACCAATTTGCATTCCAGTATGTTGACAAGAACCGTGATAAGTTGAAAACCTTTAAAACATGGCAGCAACTAGATAAATATCTGACCAGTCAGAACCTTATTAATGATTTTGTAGCCTTTTCTACTACTAAAGGAGTGGTTGCAAACTGGAAACAGATAAATATATCGAAAAGGTTTTTGCTTATGCAGTTGAATGCTTATATCTCCCGTAATATCCTGGGTGATTCAGGTTTCTATCCGTTGTTGTACAAAGATGATAAAACGGTGAAACGGGCACTTGAATCGTTGAGTAAGAAATAAAAAGATAAACAGTTTACTAATAAAGAAAGCTCCTCAAAACCTTGTTTTGAGGAGCTTTCTTTATTAGTCTAATTGCTATAACTCATCTTCACTGCTTTAAGTTAACTTTTAGTACTCTATGAAAGTTGAATTCTCAAAGATTAATAAGTTTTCTTTCTAAGAATACCTAAGTAATGGGAAATAAATAGTGTACTATTATTTTAAATAAAACTTCTTCAACCCTCAGCACTATCGCCTTCTCCTTTGGAGAGGGCAGGGGGAGAGGTCAGATTTCAAGAAGAATAAAATAAGACATTATATTGTTTCACGTACTTAATCTTTAGTATTCTATAAATATGATGTGTGATTTATCTTATGATTAAGAAACAAAAGGACGTACAACAAAGCTGCACGTCCCTTCTATGTATTAGGTAGAATTATATAAACCTATTGTTTTATGATTTTATGAATACTTTTCCCCTCAGAAGTATTTACTTCAATAATATAAACACCGGAATTCAGACTAGTAACATCCACAGAAGTACTATTCGATATTGTTTTTATCAATGAACCCTGCAAACTGTACACATTTATATTTTTCACAGCAATTGGTGAAGTTATATATAAAAGACCCGATGTCTCTGTTGGAAAAACGGATATGCCGGATTGATCGATGGGGTTGTTAACGCCATTTGGTAAGGTAACCGGTTGATCTGTATAAATCAGCCAATCGCCCAATTGCATAGTGATTGGCATTGAAGTATTTGTCACATTTAGTGGTGCACCGGTCAAAAGATTATACCACGTTCCGGTTTTAGGAAAATTAGGATTAGCGGTTATTGGTCCTGTTCCGGTAAAGTTGCCTAAAATAATGGTGCTAATGGTACCGTTTGTCAAATATATTCTTCGTCCATTTGCCCAGTCATTGGTAGTAACCTGCCAGTTCCAACTGGTTGGATTTGAAAATAAATCACTATACAAGTTTCTGAAATTCATCACCTTAGAATAGGCATCATGCAATGCTAACCGACTTGCATTTAACAAATAATCCCATCGAGAAGGATTAGGTGAAGTATTATTTGTTCCATCAGCATTTTTAGTTGGATAAGCATAACCCATTTCACCAAACTCCCACATCATTCTCGGACCTGGATTCAGAAAAATAAAAGGCGCAATAACAGATAACTGTTTCATAGCACTTACTGTATCCTTAATTGCTGGTTGTCCGTATGTGACAGCCTTATAAGCCATTCTTTCTTCATCATGACTCTCGGCATAACCTACCCGGTTGGTACCAACCATTCCTGTAAAATCACTATTGCTTGAATATCCCATAGCAGCCTGTTGATATGCACCTGACATGTTTCTCCACAACATAGTGCCATGGTAAGCAGCTAAATTATCTTCCTCGTCAGTATTTGCAAAATGCTCTAAAATTACGTAGCCATTTGTATTCACCGTTTTGATTGCATCGGAGTATTCTTTAATATAACTGATTCGGTCAGCATCGTAATTTCCGACAGTTGTAGTAGTACTTACGGTTTGGGTAAATCCTTTGCTTAAATCGAAACGGAAACCATCTGCTTTGTACTCGGTGAGCCAGAATTGCAACGAACGTTTTAACCAGGAGCGGACAAATGAACGGCTATGGTTTAGATCGTTCCCAACACTGTATGGATGAGGAGCAATTGCATTATAATACGGATTGGTAGCAAGTGGCCTGTTATTTGCAGCATCCCAATATATCATGCAGTAAGGGCTTAATCCCCAGGTGTGATTGAATACTATATCTAAAATAACTGCCATTCCTCTTTTATGGCATTCATCAATAAATTGTTGGTAATCAAGTTTTGTTCCATAGGCTTTATCCGTTGCAAAATAGAAGTTTGGGTTATAGCCCCAGCTGTTATTACCATCGAACTCCATAATCGGCATTAATTCAATGGCATTTATACCAAGGGATTTTATATAATCCAGCTTTTGGATAGCTGCCTGAACTGACCCTTGTGGAGTGAAATCACGCAGGAGCATTTCATATATCATCAATTTATTTTGTGCCGGAGGAGTGAAGGTTGTAGTTTGCCATTGATATTTAGTCGCATTTATTTGGAAACATGATAGTATACCTGTTGTCTTTGTTGAAGGATACGCTTTCAGATTAGGATAGATCGTAGAGGTTTGATTAATATATTGATCATTATTTGGGTCAAGTATCTTTTCGCAATATGGATCGCCTACCCTGACAGGACTTGTTGCTGTCAAACCATCCACGTAATATTGATATGCGTATTCTTTATTCGGATCCAAACCACTAACTGTTAACCAATAAAAGTTCGTATTAAACCCATAAGTCGTATTTTCGAGTTGAACATTCATCATGTAATTATTATCCAGTTGAAAGTTGTTAAAGTCCCCGAGTAAAAAAACCTGTGTTGTCGTTGATACCGGAATTCCCCGGATTAATGAAAAGCATAAAGTAACAGAACCATCAGTATTAACTGTTAACCCTTCTTTAAGTCCTGCTGGGCGTGCTAAAACGACCTGTGGTTTGGCAACACATACATATGCGGTATCATTTTTAGTCAACCCGTTTGAGGTGGTTTGAGCAATAACATAGAAGTTGTCAGCAGTATTGAATGTATAGGTAGTCGTGAGGATATTAACCCCTATTCCGGTTTTTATTGGGGTGGTGCCGGTAATATTTGAAGTGGCTGTAGTTCCAACGTATAAATTTATATTGCAGGATTGTGATCCATTTGATGCATTTGCCGTGATGGTAGAAACTGTACCTTGAGGAATTAACGAATTAGTAACCGGAGTCGCTAATTTCGCGTTTAAACCGGGCTGATAGACCGGAACATAAAGATTGCTGCTTTGCAATGTCCCATCTGCAGTCCGGACTACAAATGCGAGCTGTGTTACAATTGTACCAACGGTAAGGCCATAATATGTATTGATATCCGATATGGTTAATGTCCATTTTGTAGTTGTTCCTACTTGAGTAAGTGTATTGGCTGACGTATTGGCTAAGGCACTATTTGTCACAATTCCGTTAGTTAAAGCCGGCCATGGAGTAATCACATTTTTCCAGTCGGAGTTGCTGGTGCTTGATGTTGTGATAACACCTGTATGAACATAAAGAGGACCTGCATTGCCAATCAGTGTCGATATAAAGGAATCATCAAAGGTTATAGTGATGGCAGATCCGTTTTGTTGAACAACAATTGAAGGAATCGTTGTTAGTACCTGAGCTGAAAGAGAACTAACAAAGACGGTTAGAATAAAAATAAGTAGTTTCTTTTTCATTTTTATTGGGATTGTATTTATAAGAAATGAACGAAAATTAATTTGATATTTCAAAGGTAAAAAGAAATTAAGGCAGGTAAGAAGAAGAAATAAAATATGAACCAAATAAATAGATAGAAATAATAATCAATTTCACGGACTTAAATCTGAGTCCGTGAAATTGAAAATAAATAATTAAAACCTTTTACAAAAAGAGTTCTGCTCTTTGCAGAGTAGAACTCTTTTCTAATTTAATGTTTGATAAAATAGTAACAATTGTCTATATCGTTGAAAATCGCTGTATAAGTTCCGGCAGTAATAGGAACATTTGGACCATTATTGATCCCAAAACCAGATGGGAAAGTGGTATCACCCCAACTGTTAGCCCAGTTGTTGTTGTTAAACTTAATGCCACCCGATGCAGCTATTGTAACATTACCATACCATTGATGGTTGTTAGTTGTTCCAAAAGCTGAAATAGGATTGGCAGTTGCTGACCAACCATTAAAGTCGCCGGACAAAGCCATTACTGTATAGGATTTTGCTGGGGCAGTAGCCGTTACAATTGATAGTGTATTGGTAATTGAGTTCAACGTAATCGTATAATATCCATCGGTCGGAACTTTTAAATTCTTTGAACTGGAACTACTGAAAACCGGGCTATTGATGCCATCGGCTCCATTGTTTCCCCACTGAACATTCCATGTGCCCATATCACTTGCTTTACCACTGACAATTTTGAACGGTTTGGCTGCCTGAAAATACCCTGTATAGGTAAATATTCCATCACCTGCACTGGTATAAACTTTCCCGGTTGTAACACTTAACGGGAACATTGAAACTCCAATACCCGCAACTGAATAACTCCAGTTTCCATCGCCCAAACCTATAATGTACCAAAGATTAGGAGATACTAATGTGTATGGTTTTAAGGATGGTAGTGGGTTTACTTTGATGGTTATGACATTTGAATAAAGAGTGAAAAGATTAGCCCCGATATTAGTCATAACCCTTATGTCATAATTTCCTTTGACACCAACCGCACTATTAAAACCTGATGGTGCAGGATTTGTTAATAATGTATACAGCTGAGATACTGAAACATCCAACGTATCTTTGGTTGCACTGGTAATTGTGACTGGGTTTGCAAAGTTATTACCCGTTTTATCTATCTGCAGGCTATATGTTACTGACGTATTCTGACCATATTTAGCAGGGGTTCCAATAAATGTCTCCGCAATGCCTGTGCTATCCAGACTTATTACATATGCCACGGAATCTTTATTCCATGCTGTTGTTTTATGGTTCGGCACACTTAACACAGGTGCTGTCTGAGTGCTGCTGATCATAAGCTTAGCATCATCAGCACAAGCTACGAATAATAGACCCGCTATTATCGAAATAAATATTTTTAGATTTTTCATATTATTATTTTAATTTGTTATAGTAACTGTATGCTAATAATTTTAGCATACAGTTTTATAAAATTAATATCCGGTGTTTTGTTTCAAATTTGGATTTGCATTTAAATCAGCATTTGGGATTGGATAATAGTTACGGAAAGTCTGTGCACCTGTACCATTTTTAACGCCACCTTTCCATTGCCATACATAACTGGCATCGGTCAACTTACCGAAACGAACAAGGTCGGTACGACGAACTGCTTCATTAAACATTTCCCGGGCACGTTCTTCCAACATGAAAGGTAAGGTCAATTGTGCTGCGGTAATTTGACCATTCCCAAGTGGAAATGCACGATCTCTTAAAGCATTTACATACGCAAGTGCTTGTGTTGATGATCCTCCTGTTCCACCACGAAGTACAGCTTCGGCATACATCAAATATATATCACCTAAGCGGAGTAGCGGAAAATCCGTATCTGCGAAAGCAGGGAGGGGATTGGGTGCTACACCGGCACTATTTTTTTCGCTGAATTTCAACAAAGGAGTACCCTGTGGAAATTGTGAATTGTCATCAATGCTTGGATGGTTGAAACCTGTATACAACATAGCATACCTTGAGTCATCGGTTTTTGCATAACTTGCTCCAACTGGAGGGTTAAAACGAGCTACAAATTCCTGTGTTGACCTGTTTCCACCCCAACCGCCCGGTGAAGATATAATCGATTGTATATCACTGTTTACTACCGAACACATTAAGAACATCATTCCGCCATACGAAGTCAGTTTAGTCCCGTTAAATACAATCGGAAAAATCATTTCTTTCGAATTGTAATTGTCAGAAGTAAATATATTCTTGTATACAGGTTCCAGAATATAACCAGCATTGATTACACTTAGACAATTAGTGATACATGAAGTGTAATACTTTTGATCGGATGTACCCAATATTGTGTTTGCATTCAGATATAAACGAGCCAGGAGTGCCGATGCTGCTGCCTTATTTGCATGTCCGAATTTAGTTGAGCTGAACCCGACAGTAGGTGCTTGTAAATCTGTTTGAGCTGCAATCAATTCACTTTCAACATAATTGAATATTTGTTGTGAAGTAGCATATGGCGGAGGCGTGGCAGTTCCTATCGGACTATCATCTGTTACCATTGGACCATTCCGAAACATATCCAACACATTATAATAAGCCAGAGCGCGCATAAATCGTGCTTCAGCCCTAAATTGTGTAATCGAATCTTTCAACGTAGTCGAGACTGCTCGTGCTGTCAGTTTAGCAGGAGTTGTTTCTTGTAAAAAAGAAGTGGCAATAGTGATCTGGTAATATAATCTTTCATAAAACCCTTCAATAAAAATATCGGAAGGAGTCCACGAAAGTGCATGAAAGTTTTGAACTGTTTGATCATTCCATGCGCACATGGCTTCATCAGTCGGTAATTCCTGCAGATTCCACAAGGGGCGAAGATATCCGGCCTGGCTACCTCCATCATATCCGGTTATATCTACCTGATTATCTCCTCCCTGGATGCCACCGGTTGATAAACCGGCATAGATTTTAGCTAAAAAGTCTACATAAGGAGTCGATTTGTTCGAAAACGTAACAGCAGAAGTTGTTACCGTTTTGTCCAGTGGTGTTACATTCAAATCGTTTGTGCAGGAATTGAATGATATTGTTGCAACGGCTGCAACAACCAGGTTACTTATTAATTTATATTTTTTCATTGTCATTTGCTAATTAAAAGTTAAGTTTCAGTCCTACCAAAAATACTCTTGGACGAGGATAAATATTGTTGTCAACGCCTGGATTTGTTCCATCATTAACTTCAGGGTCCAATCCTTTATAATTTGTTATTGTGAACACATTCTGGACAGTTCCATAAATATTCGCAGCCAATGCGGTATTGAATACTTTCTTGAAAGAATATCCCAAAGTTACATTATCCAATTTTAAGAAGGATGCATTTTGTACATAATAATCAGAGAAATATTGTGCGTTCATGAATTTTGTAGTCAATCCTGTAGTAGCGATATTCTTAAGGAATCCGGAACTGTCGAACGAATTGTTTTGGAATTCTAACCTTGATTGAACGTTGTTGTAGTTATAATTTCCTATATTTGAGCGTAAAGAGAAGTTGAAGAACCAACTCTTATAGGTCATTCTTGAGGACATGCCCATGATATAATCCGGTGCGGCATGGTGATCAATATACATATTGTCAGTCGTTCCAGGAATGGTGGCATAAGCACCTTCAATTGGTTGGCCGTTCGTATCATACAATTGCTTTTTTACATTATACGAATTTATCGGATATCCTACCTGAAACAGATAAATGTTATTCCCGGTACCACCGCTGATTCCACCACCCGGTACACCACTGGTACCTCCTGCACGGAATAATTTGGTGATTTTACTTTCGTTATAACTAACTGTATAATTTAAATCCCAGTTGAAGTCTTTTGTTTGTATCAGTCGTCCACCCAGGGTTACTTCTATCCCTTGGTTTTGAAGATTCCCTACGTTAGTCAGCAATCTGTTTATAAAGTTTGAACCGGCAGGAATAGGTATAGTGTTTAATAAGTCATTTGTGATTCTTCTATAAACATCTACATTCAGCGTAAATCTGTTTTGTAAAATGCCCAGATCTAAACCGGCGTTATAAGTGGTAGTAGATTCCCATTTTAAACCTGCATTAAAAGGTGCCGGACGAAGTAAATAATAAAAGTTATTGCCGAATTGATAAAGTGCATCAGGTGCATTACTTGCTGTATATGTTGGAATATACGTGTAATAATCGGTGCTTACATTTTGTTGTCCGGTAACACCATATCCTGCACGTAATTTCAGTTCACTTAACCAACTGACTTCTTTAAGAAAGGATTCTTCCTGCATTTTCCACGCTACTGCTGCCGAAGGAAATAATCCCCAACGGTTAGCACTGCTAAAACGGGATGTTCCATCATCGCGCAACGTAGCTGTAAACAAATACTTATCCAGTAACGTATAATTTAAGCGGCCATAGAATGAAACCAAAAACAATTCGCTTGGTGAATCTTTTCGCGGAATAAAGTTGGCTGCATCACTATAATCGGTGGTATTCCATTTCGTATAGTAAAGATGTTGATACGAATATCCACCCAGAAGGTCTATCGAATGAATACCAATTTTCTTTGTGTAATTTAAATAAAATTCTAACAGGGTATTACTTTTTAAATTGTAATAAGCATTGTGTTGACTCGGTCCCTTACCTACTTCCTTATGGTCACCCCAAACATAAGTCATAGGTGAATTAGCAAGGTAATCAACTGTACCATTTGCTTTTGTAAAATCATAGGATAAATTTAAATGGGCACGTAAATCAGAAAATCCATGAAATGTATAATCAAATAATGCATTTCCCAAACTCTGATATACTGTTGATACATCTTTTTTGCTCGTCAAAACAGATAAGGGGTTTGCTGTAGCAATATTGATAGGTAATCCATCGCTTCCAAGCCACATTTTATATCCATTTCCGTAAATACTTGCCGGAGTTCCATCGGTTTTTAAGTTATAAACCGGTTGAGTAGGATCAAATTCAAGTGCGGCACCAATTGAACCTACATCGGCAAAGCGGCTGGCAGAATAAGTTCCTTTTAAATTCACATCGACTTTTAAATGATTATCCAGGAATGTTGGATTTAAATTGATAGCTCCTGTGACACGTTGGAAATTAGAGGTCTTTAAAATACCGTTTTGGTCGGTATATCCTACAGAAGCCCGATAAGGTAATTTCCCTGTGTATCCGCTTACTGTAACATAATGGTCCTGGCTGGTTGACGTTTGATAAATCTGGTCTTGCCAGTTTGTATTTGATGTTCCTAACAGACCAGCCTGGGTTGAGGTAGCTCCCCATTTTTGTTTTATAAAACTGGTGTATTGTGCTGCATTTAATACACTGATTTGTTTGTCTATTGTACTGTAGGATGCATTTCCGTTATAGGTGACGGAGAACTTTTGTGTCATCGATCCTTTTTTAGTTGTAATAAGGATTACCCCATTCGAAGCCCTCGATCCGTAAATGGCAGTTGCAGAAGCATCTTTCAACACGGTAAATGTTTCAATATCCTGAGGATTCAGCTCAGCAAGTGCATTTTGTAAACCACTAACTGTACTTCCATCAATGGGATTTCCATCAATAACATACAGAGGATCGTTACTTGCAATGATGGAGGAACCTCCACGGATTCGTACAGTCGCATTAGCACCCGGGGCACCACCTGCTGTGGTAATGTTTAAACCGGCTACTTTACCCCCTAACATGTCAGTAATTGAGGTTGTTAAACCTCTGTTGATTTTGTCGGCACTCAGGGCTACGACAGCTCCGGTAGCATCGGATTTCTTAACACTACCATACCCAATAGCTACTACTTCCCCTAAGGCAACAGCATCTTCTTTTAATTGAATAACAAGGGTTGTTTTTCCATTTACAGGAACTTCTTCGATAAGATAGCCCAGGTAACGTACTACCAATGTGGATTTTGAAGAAACCGAAAGCGTAAATGCTCCTTCAAAATTAGTGATAACACCGTTGTTGGTGCCTTTCTCAAGAATGCTTGCTCCAAGGATTGGTTCCCCGGTCTTAGCATCTTTAACAATCCCGGAAACTGACATTTGTTGAGCATTGGCTGTCATACCAAGTGCAAACATCGCTAAAACAGCTACAAATGCACGCATTTTGTGCTTAAAGTGATTGTACTTCATGCATTAAGTTTTTTTAAGGTTGAAACTTGTAATTATTTACTATAAAAAACGAATAAAACTCATTTTTCTCTTTCTAACAACTACTTTGGTGAAAAGTTCATTTAAAAAGAGTTCAAATCAGTTAAACATTTATTATGATAGCAAAAATAGAGTATTAATGTTTATTTAAAATCCCAGTCTTGTAAATATGATTCGAAAAACTTACGCAAACGTTTGCGAATTAGATTTTAAATTTATTCTAAAAAAGTTTTTTATTCGGATAATCTGTTCTATTTTTGTGGAAGTTTTTTTTAAGAGAATTTATGGGCTTTGTAAATTCGTTTTTTGTTGAATTGTGTTTTCGTTATCGGTTTGTAGATTGTAATAATGTGTTTGACAGCCAGTATGAATTAAACCGTGGCTATTTGTATTGAATGAGACGTTAGGGTTATACAAATACTTCAATAAAAGAAATCCCGATTCGATAGGATTATACGAAAGGAATGATTGCAGATGAAACGTATACTTTTGTGGAATTTACTCCCATAATTCAGTGCCTGACATGCTAAAAACAGTAACTAATATCAAGGTCTGTGTAATTTCGAACGATATACAATTTCTTTTTGTATGGGTCTGTTCAGGATTTAAAATGTGTTTTAGGTCATATTAAACAAAAAAGCACGATTCGTTTTTTTTTGACTCAAAGATATTTTGGAATATCATAACCTTTTAATGATAAAAGGAAGCTATAAGTAAACTAACAAAGAGCATATTCGGGTTAGTGAACAGTTAATAAGTAGCATGAACAATATATTGTCTTGTTTAACGATGTGTTATTCTTCATATACTGTTTTTACAGCTGGTTACAGATTAGTCCAAACGACGATCCAACTGAATTATTTTACTGTCATTCATTCTATCTTCCGAGGGGGTTGCCTGGGGGTTTGTTGAGGGTTTGTTGAGGGTTAGGAGAGGTAAACCTCTCTGAACCCTCAACAAATCCCCAATAAAGTCTCTTTGATTCCTTATTATACCTAAAACGAATGTATTGTAGGGTCAGTTGGAAAGGGATTACAATCATTCGGATAGCCAATGGGATTAAAATGCTACATTTAATTGTTTCAATTACTTTTATTTCAGATTAGACAGTTTAAGTTTTCGAAATATTAATAATATTCATGCTAATATTCCTATTCAAGATACTTTATTCTCTTTGATAGCTTAACCGAATAACTGCATACTATATTTGTTAATTTATTTCATTCCGATCGTCCGGAGTTGTATTATAGGGTCCTTTTTATTTAGGACAAAGCTTACTGATTTTAACCAGATTACTTCTTAAAAATGATTTAGCTATGAAAAAACCCCAGATTACAATAAAAGATATTGGAAGGGCCCTCAGCATTTCTCCTTCAACAGTATCGCGTGCACTGAAAAATCATCCGGATATAAGTCAGGCCACGAAGGACTCGGTTAATAAATATGCCAAGGAATTTAATTATAAACCGAATGCATTGGCATTAAGCCTTCGGACGAGCAAAAACAATACAATTGGTGTTATTGTACCCGAAATCGTGCATTATTTTTTCTCTTCCATTCTTTCGGGTATTGAGCAAATTGCAAATCTTCAGGGATATAATGTGATTATTTGCCAGTCGAGTGAGAATTATGAAAAAGAAATACGGAATGCGGAAGCCCTGATTGCCACCCGTGTATCAGGTGTATTAGCCTGTTTGTCAAAAAACACGACGAATTATGATCATTTTCAGGAAATCATCGACAGCGATATACCATTGGTTTTTTTCGACAGGATTTGTATTGGAATCAATACTGACCGTGTGGTGGTAGATGACTATGCCGGGGCATTTGCTGCGGTGGAATATCTGATTCAAACCGGCTGTAAACGGATTGCCTTTTACAGTTCCCCTTTTCATTTGGAAATATCAAAAAACCGTAAGAACGGCTATATGGATGCACTCCGGAAATACAATATCTCTGTGGATGATTTGTTGATTCGTGTGTGCGATACCCGTGAAGAAGCTATTATCATTACTCCTGAAATCCTCGATTTACCAAACAGACCCGATGGTTTCTTTGCCATTAACGACCATTGTGCTGCCGGCATATTATACGCTGTTAAGCTTGCCAAACTACGGATTCCTCAGGATGTGGCCATATTCGGTTTCTCCGATGGTGAATTGGCAAAGGCATGTGATCCGATGCTAAGCACGGTGGAGCAACATGGTTACGAAATGGGTAAAAACGCCGCCTCCTTACTTCTTTCAAAAATAAATGGTGAAACACAGGGCCAGTATACGAATAAGATTGTAAAGACAAATCTGATTATCAGGGGGACGACGAGGTAGGCTATTCCACGTTCCGTGTTCCGCGTTCTGTGTTCCGTGTTCTGTGTTCCGTTTTATATTTCAGTTTCTTATTGTTAGTTTATTATTATCAAACAATTTAAAATTAAACTGATATGGCAACAATTCAGAGGTTTGAAGAATTAGAGGTTTGGAAAAAAGCCAGGGAAATATGTAAATTTATATCAGCATTAACTCAAAAAGAGCATTTCTCTAAAGATTTTTCTTTGAAAGATCAGATTAAACGATCCAGTGGCTCGGTTATGGATAATATCGCTGAAGGTTTTGAAAGAGGAGGTAATAAAGAGTTTATAAACTTTTTGACTTTTTCAAAAGGATCATTGGGGGAAGTCCGTTCTCAATCCTATAGAGCTTATGATTACAACTATATTTCTGAAGAAGAATTTAATATTCTTATAACAGACTCAACATCTTTATCAGAAAGAATAGGCAAATTTATTAGTTATCTTAAAAATTCTGATTTCAAGGGAACGAAGTTCACAAAACAAAACGTTGACCAGAAAGAATCAAAATAATTAACATTTTGTGTATTATGAAAAAACCACAGAACACAGAACACGGAACGCAGAACGCGGAACACGGAACACAGAACACGGAACGCGAAACGCGGAACACGGAACGCGGAATGCGAAAGCCTCACTTCAACGTCCTTCAGATTCTCAGCTTAAGCATGGGCTTTCTGGGAATACAGTTCGGTTATGCGTTGCAAAATGCCAATGCAAGCCGAATACTACAATCATTCGGGGCAGATATCGAGCAATTGTCGTGGTTTTGGCTGGCAGCACCCATTACTGGGATGATTATTCAACCGATTATAGGTCATTATTCCGATCATACCTGGACAAAGCTTGGTCGTCGACGTCCTTTCTTTCTGGCTGGAGCTATCATGGCAGCAATTGCATTGATCCTCATGCCGAATGCCGGAGTTTTTGCAGGTGTTCTGCCTGCTATGTTTATAGGGGCAGGTTTTTTAATGATCATGGATGCATCCTTTAATGTGGCCATGGAACCATTCAGGGCGTTGGTGGCTGATATGCTTCCTGCTGATCAAAGCACACTGGGGTTTTCAATACAGACTTCTTTAATTGGGGTAGGGGCGGTCATAGGTTCCTGGCTACCTTATGCATTGGGTAATTGGTTGGGCATTTCCAAAGTTGCTACGAATGGTGGGATCCCTGATAATGTTGTTTTCTCATTTTATATCGGAGCGGCAGTCATGATTGTAACCATTCTCTGGACTGTTATTAGTACAAAAGAATACTCTCCGGAAGAACTTGAAAGATTTAATGCCGGAGAGAAACACATTGTTGAGGAAAAAAGTAAATTTTCAGATATTTTCAGGGATATTGCAGCTATGCCAAAAACCATGAAACAACTTGGGCTGGTACAGTTTTTCTCCTGGATAGCATTGTTTGGAATGTGGGTGTTTACAACCCCCGCAGTAGCACAGCATGTTTATGGGCTGTCCGTAGCTGATACAAAATCACTTCACTATCAGGATGCCGGAAATTGGGTAGGAATCATATTCGGGGTGTATAATGGGGTTGCCATGATTTATGCACTTTTGTTGCCGGGCATAGCCCATAAAATAGGACGAAAAAGAACCCATAGCATATCGTTGTTAGCCGGAGCAGCCGGGTTATTGTCGATCTATTTTATCACAAACCCCACCACGTTGATTTATTCTATGATTGGAGTGGGAATGGCGTGGGGAAGTATTTTATCCATGCCGTATGCCATTTTAGCTCCAGCACTGCCTGTAAGGAAGATGGGTATATATATGGGTATATTCAATATTTTCATCACCATTCCACAAATTATTAACGGGATTTTTGGTGGTATGATTGTAAAACGACTTTTCGACTCACAAGCTATATTTGCATTAATTATGTCAGGTTGTTTTTTGATAATTGCAGCCATATGCGTTTTATGGGTTGAAGACAAAGTTCATGATGAAAAACCCGAGCTGATATAAACCATTTATTAGAATATTATTTTATTAATTTCCATATAATCTTATTCCATAATTTACTGCTATGAATAAATATTTGCAAACCGACCCTTGGTGCATTATTGAAGAGGGATTTCATGTTAATAAACAACTTGCTTCAGAAAGCATTTTTAGTCTTGGTAATGGCCATATTGGACAACGGGCAAACTTTGAAGAGTATTATTCTGGTGAGACTATGTTGGGTTCGTATATTGCAGGAATTTATTATCCTGAAAAGGCAGAACGTGGAAACTGGAAAAATGGGTATTCAGAAACGAACGACAGGATAATTAATGCCCCTAACTGGACTGCAATCAGTGTCCGTTTGAACGACGACAGGTTGGATCTGGCCGAATGGGATATCAGGGATTTTAGGCGTGTACTCAATATGCGCGAAGGATTCCTTGAAAGAACTTTTGAAGCGATATCCTCTAAAGGTCACCGGATTCAGGTATCTGTAAAAAGGTTTTTGAGTATGGCCGAGACGGAAGTTGGTGCCATCAGTTATTCTGTGAAATCATTGAATTATGAAGGAAGAATATCTTTCATTCCTTTAATTGATGGAGATGTGCGAAATACCTACACAAATTATAATGAACAGTTTTGGAATGTACTACAAACGAAGACAGAACAGGATGTGTCCCATTTGTGGGTTCAGACACGCCGGATGGATTTTCATGTGTGTGCTGCACTCACCTTTGTGTTATATAAAAATAATGAACAATTAAATGTAAATCCCACAAAGATTGAAAAAGAAAAAGTGGCAGGATTTAGTGTGGGTACAGATGTTCGGATCGGTGATACCGTTTGTTTGAATAAATATGTAGCCATAATCAATTCGTTGAATCACCCACGGGAAGAGCTGACAGAACGTGCGTGTACGTTAGCCCGTGCAGCTAAAAATAAAGGATGGAATCAATTGTTTGAAGAGCATACAGCCGTGTGGGCACAAAAATGGTTGCATTCCGATATTATTATCGACAGTGATATTGCCGCACAGCAAGCAATCAGGTATAGTATTTTCCAACTCAACCAGACGTATGTCGGCGATGATGCCCGTTTAAATATAAGTCGTAATGGTTTTACCGGTGAAAAATTTGCCGGTGCTACACGCTGGGATACCGAAGCTATTTGTATCCCGTTCTATTTGTGTACTACCCCCCAGAATGTATCGAAAAATCTGTTGCTCTATCGCTTCAGGCATTTGCCCAAGGCAATACAGAATGCCGAAAAGCTCGGTTTTACAAATGGTGCGGCTCTTTTCCCGGTTTCTACATTCAACGGAGGCGAAAGTCATAATGAATGGGAATTTACGTTTGAAGAAATACACCGTAATGGAATAATTGCCTATGCCATTTATAATTATATCCAGTATACAGGTGACCAGAGTTACCTGGAAGAATACGGACTTAAAGTTCTGATTGGAATAGCGCGTTTTTGGTGTCAGCGGGTAAATATCTCATCAGAAAAGAATAAATATGTCATTTTGGGGGTAACCGGACCTAACATGTATGAAAATAATGTCAATAACAATTGGTTTACAAATTATATTGCTGTCTGGAGCCTGAAATATGCCATTGAATCTATAGATAAGGTAAAGCAAAACAATTTCAGGGCATTTGAAGATATTGCTCAGGACACTCAGTTTACCAGTGCCGAAGTGTTTCAATGGAAGGATATCATTGAAAATATGTATTATCCTCAAAATAAGGAACTGGGTATTTTCTTGCAACAGGATGGATTTATGGATAAAACACTCACCAAAGCATCCGAGATTCCTGATTCCCAATTGCCCATTAATCAGAACTGGACCTGGGACCGGATTGTTCGATCGTCATTGATCAAACAAGCCGATGTGGTACAAGGACTGTATTTCTTTGAAGAGAATTTTGATAAAGAAACTATTCAAAAGAATTTTGATTTTTATGAACCACTTACAGTGCACGAATCATCTCTTTCACCTTGTACGCATTCTATTGTGGCCAGTATGATCGGAAACAAGCAAAAAGCATACGATTTGTATTTGCGGACTGCAAGACTCGACCTGGATGATTATAATAATGATGTGGAAGAGGGACTACACATCACCAGCATGGCCGGAACATGGCTCGCAATTGTCCAGGGTTTTGGAGGAATGAGAGTCAAAGAGGGTAAGTTGCATTTTAATCCGCAGATTCCGGAAAAATGGAATGCTTTTGCATTTAATATTCTATTCAGGGGCAATCAGTTGAATGTTCGTGTGGAAAAGAAAAGAACTATTATTCATAATATAAAAGGTAATAATATCGATTTATTCGTTAACAATACTCTAGTGCATGTTTCTTCTGAAAGTCAGGAGGAAGTGCTTAGTTAGTTTACTATCATAATTTACCATCATCACAAAATGAAGAGATTTTTTTTAGGTATTGTTGCCGTTTTTCTGCTTTTTAATCTTCAGGCTAAACAACAAAAATGGGTTCAGCGAATTGAACCTACTTTTTGGTGGACAGAAATGAATCAACCTGAATTTCAATTGATGGTATATGGCACTGATCTGAGTTCGGCCGATATCTCCATCGAATATCCGGGCGTCACCATTTCCAGGAAAGAAGTCACCGATAATCCAAACTACGTTTTCTTATATCTAAAGGTCTCTAAAGAAGCTTCTCCGGGGAGATTTACCATTATTCTCAAAAAGAATAAGCAAACACAAGCGATTACTTATGAACTAAAAAAACGACAGGCTGGCTCTGCATCCAGGAAAAGTTTTACCAGTGCCGATGCTCTTTATTTGTTGATGCCCGACCGCTTTGCAAATGGAAATACTGCGAATGATTCCATTAAGGGGTATCATCAGGGTGTGCATAGGAATATCCCCGGAGCAAGGCATGGTGGAGATATTGATGGCATTATATCCAACATTCCGTATCTGGCTGATTTGGGGATAACCACTTTATGGACAACACCACTTTTTGATAATAATGATACCCAATATTCGTATCATCACTATGCCTGTTCCGATTATTATAAGATTGACCCCCGACTGGGGAAAAATGAAGATTATCGCAGGCTTTCCGATTCGTGTCATTCAAATGGATTGAAACTGATTATCGATGTTGTGCCAAATCATTGTGGTTCGTCCCACTGGTGGTTGAAAGATTTACCTGCAAAAGACTGGTTTAATACATGGCCTATATATACTTCTTCCAATTATAGAATGACTGCCTGGACAGATCCCCACGCTTCACTGGCCGACCGGTATCGACTCACTCATGGTTGGTTTGCACCGAATATGCCTGATTTGAATTTGCAGAATCCCTTGCTCTTCGATTATCTTCGTCAGGTGTATGTTTTTTGGATAGAATCAGCCAATATTGATGGTATGCGGGTAGATACATATCCGTATAATGATATTAAGACAGCAGCGCAATTTATTCAATCTATCCGGAACGAATATCCGGATATGAATGTGGTAGGTGAATGTTGGGTGAAAACGCCAGCCGAAATAGCTTATTATCAATCGGGCAATAACAATAAAGATGGATTCGATTCCAGGCTTACCAGTGTTATGGATTTTTGTTTGAAAGATGTTTTCAGTTCAGCTTTTAATGAAACAGAAAGTTGGGATGGTGGAATGGCACGTTTTTATTCATTGTATGCGCAGGATTTCGTGTATGCCAATCCGAATATGATCATGAATTTCCTCGACAATCATGATATCGACCGGTATTCGACTGTTGTAAAAAGGGATGTAAATAAATACAAGATGGGATTGGCTATGTTGCTTACAGCACGTGGTTATCCTCAGATTTATTATGGAACTGAGATTATGCTTGATGGTATTCCCGGCGATTATCAGGGACATCGGTTTGATTTCCCCGGAGGATGGGCAGAAGATAAAAGGAATGCATTTACCGTAAAAGATAGAACAATCGTTGAAAATGAAGTGTTCAACTATTTGAGAACGTTATTGAATTATCGTAAAAATAATCCTGTATTACAAACCGGATTGATGAAGCAATTTATCCCTGAGAATGGAATCTATGTCAATTTCAGGTTTAATGATGATAAAACAATTATGATAATTGCAAATAATAACGAACAACCCAAAGACGTAGATCTCATTCGATTCAAAGAAATGCTTTCCGGAAAGAATAGAGGGATCGAAATAACAACTTCAAAAACATATTCATTAAATTCTCCTGTTTCAGTTCCGGCTAAAACGGTTCTGATTATGGATGTTCATGAATAATAGTAATTTGTAAAACGTTAATATACAAAGTATATGAAAAATAAAGTATTATTTTTTTTATTGATAGCTCTTGTATTTTCGGGTTGTAAACCTACCACAACCTACCCCATAGATACTGAAAATAACAAGAATCTAAACTCCTTAATGACGCTGAATATTGGTAGGAATGTTATATATCTTCAGGATTTTGTGGCCAATCCATCTGAAATTGATTCAATAACTTATTCTTCAACCAAGCTAAAATGTCAGATCGATAAGAATAGAATTGTTGCTATTTTGAACGTACTTCCTGATATGGAAAATTTCGTGGACGTTAAACTATGGTTAAATGGAATTCCTTATTCCGTTCCTTGTAGAAAAACCGATAAAGCGCTTTATACCTTTACCTTTAATCCGCAGGGTAGAACCTATAAGAAAGTTCAGGTTGCCGGACAAATGAACGATTGGGCACCATCTTTATCGCCTGATTTAAAGTTGAATGACAATGGAATCTATGAGGTGAAACTCAACTTAAGTCCCGGTACCTATTTGTACCAAATGAAACTGGATGGAGAACAAAGCCATGATACGAATAATCCGGACAAGGTGGATAATGGATATGGTAAATTTAATTCCATTCTTCAGGTTGAGGGTCATAAAGATAAATCCCCGGTTCTTTATACTTCTGAATTTACCGATAAAAATATAACTCTGCTGGCTCAACATGGTGCAAAAGAGGTGTTTGTATTTTTGCAAAATTACAGGTTGCCCGATAAACTTGTGAAGGTAGAGAATGGAAAAATTATTTTTGAAATTCCGAAGGAAGCTTATAAGTTGAAACGTTCGTATTTTCGCATTTGGGCAAGTAATGAATTCGGGGTTAGTAACGATGTGCTTATCCCCCTGGAAAAAGGGAAAGTACTGACTGATTCAAAAGAAATTACCCGCGCTGACAGACGGGCACAGATAATTTATTTCATGCTTGTCGATCGCTTTAAGGATGGAGATAAAACAAATAACCATCCTATGAACAGGCCTGATGTAAACCACAAAGTGGATTACTGGGGAGGTGATTTAGCCGGTCTGCAACAAAAGATTGACGATGGTTATTTTGAAAAACTGGGTGCAAATACCTTGTGGATTTCGCCGCTAAATCAGAACCCAACTGAACCTTATGGCTATTATGCACCCATGAAAACTAAATTCTCCGGGTATCACGGTTACTGGCCAATATCTTCGTCTAAAGTAGATTTTCGTTTTGGCACCAATAAGGAATTCAGAAACCTTGTTGATGATGCGCATAAAAAGGATATGAATATCTTACTGGATTATGTTGCCCATCATGTACATATTGAACATCCTTTCTACAAGCAACATCCACAGTTTACAACATCACTGTATCTGCCTGATGGAACTATGAATACAGAGCGGTGGAATGATTACAGGCTCACTACCTGGTTTGATACTTTTTTACCAACAATTGATTTTTCAAAACCACAGGTAGTGGATATGATGACTGATTCGGCTATGTTTTGGATTAAAGAATTCAGGATCGATGGTTTCAGGCATGATGCTTGTAAACATATACCGGAACAATTCTGGAGGGAACTGACCTTTAAGATAAAAAAATATAATCTGGGAAAAAATCTATATCAGATAGGTGAAACATATGGCAGCCCGGATTTGATCAGCAGTTATCTTACTTCCGGAATGCTTGATGGTCAATTCGATTTTAATGTTTTTGATATAGCAAATACTACTTTTGCCGGAGTTGGCGGTAGTGATCTGACACAGGTGAATACCATCCTGAATTCAAGTTTGTATATTTATGGTAGCCACAACCTGATGGGTTACATCTCCGGTAATCATGATAAACCAAGGTTTATGGCGTATGCTTCAGGTGATTTGAAGTTTGGGGAAGATTCAAAAGCTGCAGCGTGGCAGCGTAATATCGGCATCACTGATTCAACAGCCTACGATAAATTATTTCTAATGCATACGTTTAATATGACTATTCCCGGAATACCGGTAATATACTATGGCGATGAAATAGGCCTGACCGGAGCCAATGACCCTGACTCACGCAGAATGATGAAATTTGACGGTTTGAATAACAGGGAATCTTCACTTTGGAAGAAGGTATCCATACTGACACATCTCCGAAGGAACAATCCGGTACTTATTTATGGGGAATTTATTACTATCCAGTCAAATAAGGATAGCTGGGTGTATGCACGAAAGTATTTTGATAAAAATGCAATTGTTTTCATCAACAACTCCTCAAACTTAAAAGCTTTTGATGTTTTGTTACCTCTGGAATTAAACGCAGTAGATCTGAAATCTACTTTTAATACTAAGTTTAAAGTATCAAACCGCACTGTAAAAATTCAATTGCCGCCTTACAGCGCTGAAATTCTACTTTAACCACTAGCCTTTCAAACCCTTCAAACTTTTTAAACTTTCAAACTTTTCAAACAACAACATATGATACAAATAAAAGATGCTGAATTAGCTGCAGAAGCTGCAAAAGGGATGGATGAATTTTTACAGGTTTTTACCGATAATTACCTGATTGCTCTGGGTGGAGGTCTCACTGCCGAAAACATGTCGTTACTTAATGGCAATCAACATACACTGCTTGCATATCATTTCTTTACAAAGGAAATGCGTGAGGGTGGTTTTGTACAACTCATCCAGAATGGATATGGAGGTTATATCTTCACCAATCCATTTGCCAAGGCCATTAAACAGTTCGGTGCCATTGAACTGGCGAAATTGATTTATAAGGCCAAAGAGATTTATGATCCAAACAAAGAACGTCTTGAAAAAGAAACTACCGATGAAGAGTTTAATGCCCTTTACGTAGAGTTTGAAGTCTTTGATGAACTGGAAGAGATATACTTTGATATTGAAGAAAAACAAACATCATTAATTGCTGCGTATGTTGATGAACACATTGCTGATTTCGCAGAGATAATTTAGATATATTAATCCGTAAATGGGTATAAAACTCCCGAGAATTGCTTCATGCAATTCTCGGGAGTTTTTATTTAAACTTTTTTGTCAAAAGAGTTTGTTTTCACACTTTTTGTACTCGTGTTTTTTGTATTCCAAAGTTTTCTGAGACTAATCATACGTCTTTGTCATGTCCTTTCCCTTTTTCCTCCCGAAACCATTCCTTTTTCTACCCATATCCCATCCATAACCCACCTTATATAATGATATGGGATATGGGTGGGATATGGGTAGGATATCTATGGGATAACTAAGAAACACCTTAAATTGCGCGACAAACAGGTGACGGACCCTTTTAAACCCTTAACCATTACAAACCCTTCAAACCCTTCAAACCTTAAAAGGTGTATTCCCTTATACCTGAAGAAGTCCAATCCATTAAAAATTCCACATTATAAGGCAAATTATCTACATCTTAGTTCAAATCAAACGGTATATTTGCATTATCCAAATTAGTACAAATCAATTAACTACAAACAACCAATTAAAGCACGAATTATATGATCAGAAGAGTACTTATTTTCATAATTGTTTTCATAGCCTCGACGCAAATGTGGGCACAGACGGTTACAATTAACGAATCGGCCGGATGGCTGGAATCCGCTTATGTGAAATGGCAGCCGTTAGCAGGAACCGGAAGCTACAATGTGTATTACAGTGGTAATGGCATCACCGACAGAAAAATTGATACTCAGCTTATCCGTTGCTATGGCAGTTATTTTCGTGCTGATATATTGGGACTTGCGGCCGGGACTTATACCATCAAAGTGGCACCTGTTATCTCGGGGGTAGAAGGAGCTGGAGCAACAACAGGAAGCATTACTGTATTGGCTCAGGATCGTACCGGTTTTGCATTTGATGGCGGACGTGTTCCGGGAGGCTATAAAGCAGATGGCACACCCAAAGATGGTGCTGTGGTTCT
>Ga0302272_1000181_pt1 | contig 30473 bp, 19 predicted proteins | sample III_Bog_N1_2_FD_198772 | JGI IMG/M metagenome (GOLD analysis project Ga0302272, IMG submission 198772) | Peat permafrost microbial communities from Stordalen Mire near Abisko, Sweden - III_Bog_N1_2 | ecosystem: Environmental > Terrestrial > Soil > Wetlands > Peat | place: Sweden: Abisko...
ACAAACACCAATACGTGACTTGCTATGCGAACAACGTCAATTCAATCAAAATGTCAAAGAGCAACTTAGCTTATTTTAATAATATATAGCGTTAAAAATAAACGCAACAGCAGTAATGGTAAATACTGAGTTATTTTGTTTCCAATTCGTTAATTCGCTTTTCCAACGTTTCGATCTTCTTATTTTGCTGAATAGCATACAGCGTCAACTCTTCCACTTTCTGCAGTAACTTTACCTGCATATCACCCATGCTTACGCCATTTTTTACCATTTCATTGGCAGAGGGTATATCCGGTAGGTGTTTGTTTTCCTGCACATAGCTGGCTACATGCTCAATGGGGAGTAGTTTATAGCCTTTTTCAAATACAAAGTCGGCTCCACCATCCAGATTAACCAATACTTCTTTGGCGCGGATGGTACCGAGCACATCGAGTTTGTAGGTGGGGTTTGTGGTGCCGATGCCGACGTTACCACCTTCTGCTTGCATAATCAAGTCACTCCATAAACTTAAAGCAGCATTATGAGCTCCCAGCCACGCTTTACCATTTCGTTCTCCCATTACTACGGCGCTATTATCTCCTGATGCGACAATACGTCCTTTCCACACATTTACTGAACTCCCGGTTTCCTTAATATGTAGTTTCGTCTGTACGCCTATGGTTGTTACTCCGATACCAACATTTCCACCATTCAAATATGAGTCTCCTTGTCCATTGATTAATGTATTTGCTCCAAAAGTACCTGTTCCATTCATAGCCAAATTGCCTGCTGCAGAAATAGAACCAACAATAGATTGCGCTCCGTTACAGAAGTTTACTCCCATAGATCCATGATAATGGTTTATATAGGTTGCATAATTTCCAGAAGCTGCATCCAGATGTAAGTTGCCATTAGTTGCCACTACAGAAACATCATTTGTAACATTTCCATTTCCACCTACCCGCAATAGTGCTCCCCAAGTGGAATTTGGGCCAAATAAAGAATATCCATCACCCGCAACATGTAACTTTGCAAGAGGGGCTGTTGTTCCAATCCCCACATTACCACTCGATGGAAATGTATTAGTTTGTGCAATTGCATGTATACTTAATACCGAGAAAGCAATGAGTAAAAGTCTTTTCATATTTATGCTATTATAAGGTGAGTTTATTTTTTCTCCATTTGTTTGGTAAGCATTTCTACCTTTTCCAGCAGTGCATTATATTGGTTTTCTTGCTTGGCAAGCTTTGCTTCTAATTCTTTTTTACTCTGATCTTGCTGAATAGCATACAACGTCAGTTCTTCCACTTTCTGCAGCAACTTGTTTTGCATCTCGCCCATGCTTAGTCCGTTTTTCGTAATCTCAGCAGCGGATGGTATTTCCGGCAGATGGCTGTTTGCCGTTACAAATTGTTCTACTTCGGGCAAGGGCATCAGTTTGTAGGTGGGATGAAAAACGTAATCGGCTACAGGGACATTTAAATCTACAATTACTTCTTCGGCATGGATTTTCCCTTTTACCGTGAGTTTTTGGTCGGGGTTGGTGGTGCCAATACCGACATTGCCTCCACCAGATTGAAGTAATAATGGTTTTAAATCCAAACTTCCTAAGTATGTTGCATATGACAATGATTGAAATACTAATCTATTTTGCCCATCTGGACTATGTAGTTCTAGCAAAGCTCTATCACCTGTGTTGAATTTTATTAACACTCCATTTTTGCCATAGTGTAAATTAGCAGTTCCTGATCCAATTTGAAGAGTTGCGGATGGAGCATTAATTACACCAATCCCCACATTCCCACTCGAAGGAAATGTATTAGTCTGTGCAATTGTATGTATACTTAGTGCTGCGAAAACAATTAATAAAAGTTTTTTCATATTTATGATGTTATAGGGTGAGTCTATTTTTTCTCCATTTGTTTGGTAAGCATTTCGACCTTTTCCAGAAGTGCATTGTATTGATTTTCTTGTTTGGCCAGCCTATCTTCTAATGTCTTTCTATCTTTTTGTTGTTCTACTATTTCTTTATTCAGTCCAATTATATACAAGGTCTGCTCTTCCACTTTCTGCAGCAGTTTTACCTGCATATCACCCATACTTACGCCATTCTTCACCATTTCGTTGGCAGAAGGCATATCGGGTAGATGCTTGTTTTCCTGTACGTAGTTGGCTACATGTTCAATAGGGAGTAGTTTATAGCCTTTTTCAAACACAAAGTCAGCTCCACCATCCAGATTAACCAATACTTCTTTGGCGCGGATGGTACCGAGGACATCGAGCTTGTAGGCGGGTTTTTGGGTGCCTATGCCAACATTGCCACCATTAAAAAAAGAGTTACCATCTGTATGAATTACAACTTTTAATTCATTCTGCGTTTCAGAAGGCGCAGTGAACATTTGAATGGCACTAAAAAGACTACCTTGAGATGCACCTCCGGGTTTTAATGATAATACATTATGTGAATAATCTCCGATCCTTGTTCCTAGTATCATATTATGGGAAGCCCAGTAAATGTGGTTGTCATCAATACCAGAGTTTATATATATATTTCCGCTAACATCTAATTTTTCCAATGGCGAATTTGTTCCAATTCCCACATTTCCATTTTGTTGTGCAGTAATTACAGGTCCGCCTGCTGTTTCATTGCCTATAATAAACTTCCCTGTATTTCCCCAAGCTGTATTTCCGATAATCCAAGCAGTGTTGTTTATAGTTCCATTGGCATCAGAAAAAAAACCCATACTCGATTCTGCATTATTAATGCTTGGAGAAATTCTAATTGAACCATATCCTGTTGATGCTTTTATATGTAATGGAGATTGAGGACTCACCGTACCAATTCCTATGTTACCACCATTAAAAAATGAATTACCTTCAGTGTGAATTACAACTTTTAATTCATCCTGCGTTTCAGAAGGTGCAGTGAACATTTGAATGGCACTAAAAAGACTACCTTGAGATGCACCACCTGGCTTTAATGACAATACGTTATGTGAATAATCTCCGATTCTTGTTCCTAGTATCATATTATGGGAAGCCCAGTAAATGTGGTTGTCATCAATACCAGAGTTTATATATATGTTTCCACGCACATCTAACTTTTCTAGTGGTGACGTTGTCCCTATTCCCACATTATCATTACCTGATGAACCTATTCCATTTGTCCCTGCCGGAACAAATAGTGTTTGTGCACTTATAAATAATGGAAGACTAAAACCTGTAATTAACAAGAGTAATCCCTTTTTCATAATTTCTATTTTAATATCAGTTTGTGTTATTTCTGAGCAATTGAATTTTTTGTTACGATTTCTTTTAGTGATTGCAGTTCAATCTCTAATTCCTTGTTTTTCTTCTCTTGCTCCACTATTTTCTTGTTCTGCTGAATAGCATACAGCGTCAGCTCCTCAACTTTCTGCAGCAGTTTTACCTGCATATCACCCATGCTTACACCATTTTTTACCATTTCATTGGCAGAAGGTATATCCGGTAGATGTTTATTTTCCTGCACGTAGTTGGCTACATGTTCAATGGGGAGTAGTTTATAGTCTTTCTCAAATACAAAGTCGGCTCCACCATCCAGATTGACCAATACTTCTTTGGCGCGGATGGTGCCGAGGACATCTAGTTTGTAGGCGGGGTTAGAGGTCCCAATTCCCAGGTTACCGGAGTAAATATATGAATTACCCCCATCTTTAAAATACACATCATTACCGATTCTTGTCCCTCCCGTGAAATCGCTTGCAAAGTTCAGGTTGAGCACGTTACCATCAGCGTGAACCAATGCTCTACCACCTGTTCCTCTTCCTGCATACCTAAAAATAATGTCTGCTGCACCATTATAGGAGAGCTCATTATCCCCATTCATAGTTTTAAATTTTCCATTGACAGTGAGTGTGTAATCTGGATCTGCAGTACCAATGCCAACATTACCACCATTGAAATAAGATGTTCCATCTGTTTTTATCAGCACTTTTTGTTCGAAACTTGTAGTGGAGTTGGCGGTATACATACAAAATGCAGAAACAAGTTTTCCTTCGTTGGCTCCACCAGGTTTTAATGATAATATATTATGTGCATAATCACCAGGTTTGGTTCCGAGTGTCATATTATGAGATCCCCAATATATATGGTTATCATCTACACCTGAATTTACATACATATTTCCTCTGATATCCAATTTATCAATGGGCGTCCATGTTCCTATTCCTAAATTTCCAGAATAGATATACGAATTACCATTGTCTTTAAAAAAAACATCATTGCCTATCCGTGTTCCTCCTGTAAAATCACCTTCAAAATTTAAACTGAGAATATTGCCATCGGCATGTACAAAGGCTCGTCCACCACTTCCTCTGGGTGGGTATCTGAATATTACATCAGCTGCACCATTGAAGTAAAATTCATTTTGTGCATCGATTGTGAATGTATAGCTTAGCACAATCAAACTAATTAATAAGAGCTTCCTTGCATTTATAGCTTTCATAATTTCTATTTTAATATCAGTTTATGTTATTTCTTTCCTGTTGAATTTTTTGTTACAATTTCTTTTAGTGATTGCAGTTCTATCTCTAGTTCCTTGTTTTTCTTCTCTTGATCCACTATTTTCTTATTCTGCTGAATAGCATACAGCGTCAGTTCCTCCACTTTCTGCAGCAGTTTTACTTGCATATCGCCCATGCTTACGCCGTTCTTTAGCATTTCATTGGCGGAAGGTATATCGGGTAGATGTTTGTTTTCCTGCACGTAGTTGGCTACATGTTCAATGGGGAGTAGCTTATAGCCTTTTTCAAACACAAAGTCAGCTCCACCATCCAGATTTACCAATACTTCTTTGGCGCGGATGGTACCGAGGACATCGAGTTTGTAGGCGGGGTTGGCGATACCAATACCTACATTACCACTTTCTCTAACTGTCATTTTAGTGCTATAATCAGATCCGTTATAGCTTCCAATAGAGAGTCTTCCTGTCCCACTTGCATAGGGAAAGTAAATAGAATGTTCGTACGAATTTCCACCCATGTCTGTTCCTAACCCCATCCAGGCATTGGGATCTGCATCAAGTCCATAGGTCTGAATTCTGGGAGATTGACTGTATCCACCTCCAATCATTAATGCTGGACTAGCATTTGTTTTTTGAATCTGGAGGCTATATATAGGAGAAGATGTGCCAATACCGACATTACTTTCTAATAAAATTTTGCCTCCAACATTTGATTTTATATGTAATCCTCTTTCATCACCATTAGCATAGATATAGGAACTTACGCCATCAGACCATAATGAAAGGTTGTCCCACGTGGCCGCGGGAGTATCTTTATTGACCGTTCGCATAACGCCGCCGACTTCTAACTTTTCACCTGGAGTTGAAGTCCCTATTCCCACATTATCATTACCCGATGAACCTATTCCATTTGTCCCTGCCGGAACAAATAGTGTTTGTGCACTTATAAATAATGGAAGACTAAAACCTGTAATTAATAAGAGTAATCCCTTTTTCATAATTTCTATTTTAATATCAGTTTGTGTTATTTCTGAGCAATTGAATTTTTTGTTACGATTTCTTTTAGTGATTGCAGTTCAATCTCTAGTTCCTTGTTTTTCTTCTCTTGCTCCACTATTTTCTTGTTCTGCTGAATAGCATATAGCGTCAGCTCTTCCACTTTCTGCAACAACTTTACCTGCATATCACCCATGCTTACACCATTCTTTACCATATCATTAGCAGAAGGTATATCGGGTAGATGTTTGTTTTCCTGCACGTAGTTGGCTACATGTTCAATGGGGAGTAGTTTATAGCCTTTCTCAAACACAAAATCAGCTCCCCCATCCAGATTTACCAATACTTCTTTGGCGCGGATGGTACCGAGGACATCGAGTTTGTAGGCGGGGTTGGTGGTGCCGATTCCGACATTGCCGGAAGTATTCCATATACCGGAACCCGGAAAGTTGACAGTGTTGTTGAATTGAGAAGCTCCGGCATAAGTATTTGTTTTGCCAGTTTCGGCCTGAATAAATGCACCATCAATCTGTAAAGATGCTTGACCTACTGTTGAAGAAATACCAAAAGTTACATCATTTCCAACGAAAGTAAAGCCACCTGCTCCCGGCCATGAGCTAGTATTTAATTGCCAACTTCCAAGTAGTAGACTGCCACTAATTCGAGTATCTCCAGCAACATCTAGTTTATATTGAGGGTCTCCAGTGCCAATACCAACATTACCTCCGAAGTAACCATTGCCACTTGTTCCTAATCCTACACTTTGATAGAATCTGGCATTTTTAGCCTTAGTAACCAATTCACTTTGGTTTATTATCATGTTGAGTGTTTTTCCGCTCAAGCTGGTTTTGGTAGTGCCTTCAGAATTTCCATCCATCAGACTAACCCGACTATTTAAGGTTGTAGACCACTGGTAGGTTGCCCCACCTTTTAACCACATGACGAACTGGGATCCACCCCATTCCGTAGACCCGTCTTGGATATCGCCTATAGGATCGTTATAAATACTACCTAAGCCGGGAATATATGTGAACTCTACCATTTTGGTTGGCATATTTCCCCAATTTGTAGAGATAAACTCTACATCGGAATGAAACGTTCCACTCCAAGAACCATTAGCGTGGACATCGCCAATATATACAGATAACTTACCGAGGCTAGATACACCATTAACACCTGATACTGAAAATAGAACAGGGTAGAAAGAGGATGATGAACCGCCCACGGTGAATGAACCGGAGGATACCTGAGAATAAGTATTAATGGAGATGAGTGAAAGGAAAAGAAGTAATAATCTAATTTTCATACAATTTATTTTTGATGATATATACCGAGTTATTTAGTTTCCAATCCATTAATGCGTTTTTTCAGAGTTTCAATTTCTTTATTCTGCTGAATAGCATACAGTGTCAGCTCCTCCACCTTTTGCAGCAACTTTACCTGCATATCGCCCATGCTTACACCATTTTTTACCATCTCATTAGCGGAAGGGATATCTGGTAGATGTTTGTTTTCTTGCACGTAGTTGGCTACATGTTCAATAGGAAGTAGTTTGTAGTCTTTTTCAAACACAAAGTCTGCTCCTCCATCCAGATTAACCAATACTTCTTTGGCACGAATAGTACCGAGCACATCGAGCTTGTAGGCGGGGCTGGTGGTGCCGATGCCGACGTTGCCATTGCTATTAATCCTCAGTCTTTCTAGCCCTCCCGAATTAATACCTAAATCATTCCCTAAGTTTCTACCATATATTCCAGCAGAGTATGATCCATTTCCAGAAAAAAAGATACCGCCATTCTGCCATGTAAACATATCACTATCAAACAAAGAGGACCCCGCCACTTCTAATGTTTGTCGTGGTCCTGTAGTGCCAATTCCGACATTTCCATTGTCATGTAAAAATAATGAGAGGCTACAAATTCCACCTGCACATGCATTGACGGCATCATATCTGTGAAAACCTAAACCAGAAGCCCATGTTCCTCCATCTGTGCCAGCCCAGATTGCCCATTGTTTCACTTTGCCAGCAGTCTGTTGTGTAGCATCTGTAAACATTAAACCTGCATGGATATATGGGCTTGATCCTTCAATATTTTGCACTGTCTCGCTACTACTATATAAGTGCAATGGTACTTGTGGAGTAGTTGTTCCAATCCCTACATAACCACTAGAAGGAAATGTATTAGTTTGTGCAATTGCGTGTATACTTAGTGTTGTAAGGGCAATGAGTAAAAGTCTTTTCATATTTATGATGTTATGGGGTGAGTCTATTTTTTCTCCATTTGTTTGGTTAGCATTTCTACCTTTTCCAGCAGTGCATTGTATTGGTTTTCTTGCTTGGCCAGTTTTGCTTCTAATATTTTGCGATCTGTTTCTTGGTTCTCAATTCTCTTGCTCTGCTTATCTATCTGCTTGTTTTGCTCAATAGCATACAGCGTCAACTCTTCCACTTTCTGCAGCAGTTTTACCTGCATATCACCCATGCTTACGCCGTTCTTCACCATTTCATTGGCAGAAGGTATATCGGGTAGGTGTTTGTTTTCCTGCACGTAGTTGGCTACATGTTCAATGGGGAGTAGTTTATAGCCTTTGTCAAACACAAAGTCGGCTCCACCATCCAGATTAACCAATACTTCTTTGGCACGGATGGTACCGAGGACATCGAGTTTGTAGGCAGGGCTGGTGGTGCCGATGCCGACGTTACAAAGTTGGTTTCCTTCACCAACTCCTAAAATTAATTTAGAACCACCTATTTGGATGTCTTTCCCACTACCCCAAGTATCAATAATAAATGCGTCTAAACTTGTACTATACTTTATTACGCCAGTTCTAGGGCCAGTAAGATCACTTCCAAAACGTGTGTCCCCATTAACATACAATGCATTATTAGTTCCACCACTGACATCAATGTGCAAACCAGACATGAATGAGTTGTATCCTGATTTTGTTGATTGCATAATATTGCCATTGATATTGGTAGTACCATTTACATCTAGCTTGTATTGAGGTGAAGATGTTCCAATTCCCACATTTCCACCTTGTAGAACTAATTTAGAACTATAGATTTGAAATGGAATAGACGAACTTGTTTTTCGGTTGTAAGCCTGAATTCCGACTCCTTCTGAAAACTGGATTCCTGCTGGGTCTATCTCAATTCCAGCGCCACCATCATTGGAAATTACAGTTTTGTAAGCGGGTGAAAGAGTACCAATACCTATATTACCACCTTGTAAAACCAATTTAGAGCTATAGATTTGAAATGGAGTAGACGAACTTGTTTTTCGGTTGTAAGCCTGAATTCCGACTCCTTCTGAAAACTGGATTCCTGCTGGGTCTATTTCAATACCAGCACCACCATCATTAGAAATTACTGTTTTATAGGCAGGCGTAGTTGTACCTATCCCCACATTCCCACTCGATGGAAATGTATTAGTCTGTGCAATTGCATGTATACTTAGTGATGTGAGAGCAATGAGTAAAAGTCTGTTCATATTTATGATGTTATAAGGTGAGTTTATTTTTTCTCTATTTGCTTGGTAAGCATTTCTACCTTTTCCAGCAGTGCATTATATTGATTTTCTTGCTTGGCCAGTTTTGCTTCTAATTCTTTTTTACTTTTATCTTGCTGAATAGCATACAGCGTCAACTCCTCCACTTTCTGCAGCAGTTTTACCTGCATTTCACCCATGCTTACGCCATTCTTCACCATATCGTTGGCAGAGGGTATATCGGGTAGATGTTTGTTTTCCTGCACATAGTTGGCTACATGCTCAATGGGGAGTAGTTTATAACCTTTTTCAAACACAAAATCAGCTCCGCCATCCAGATTTACCAATACTTCTTTGGCACGGATAGTACCGAGAACATCGAGTTTGTAGGTGGGGTTGGTGGTGCCGATGCCAACGTTACCGGAAGTGGTTAGAGACATCACTTCATGTCCATATCCTGCCATTAATCTTAAATCATGGGACGATTCTGTGCCAATTCTGCCTACCGTACCATTCCATGTATCGTGTGAAAATATGCCTGTAACTACATTATCTGTTCTCACTAAAAGTTTTGCGTGTCCTGAAGCATATTCATCTACGACTCTGTTCCAACCCTGGACATTGTTTATTGTTGTTGTTCCAATGCCCACGTTACTTCCAACACTCATAAAAGTATTACCGGAGCTTCCAAACTCAATTCTTTCTGGATATGGATTTTGTTTTATCCAAGAGCGAAGTGTTTTAGGGTCAATAAAACTTATATCAATGCTTAACCCTCTAATATAACTGGCTGACAACCAATCTCGGCCATCTACTTCTCTTAATATAAAATCGTTTACTAAAACACTATTCGCAAAAGCATTGCTTTGAACTCTAGTAAGAGCTGTGTAATTCCCTGCAACTTGGCCTAGTGCATAATCGTTTTCTACCACATGTAGCTTTGCCTCTGGATTCGTCGTTCCAATCCCCACATTACCACTCGAAGGAAATGTATTCGTTTGTGCAATTGCATGTATACTTAGTGATGCGAGAGCAATGAGTAAAAGTTTTTTCATATTTATGATGTTGTTAAGTGGATTGATTTTGCCTGCGGCGTTATTTACTACGTGATATTATGCCTGCGACGATATTAGCTTCGCGATATTTGCCTACAGCGATATTCCTTGTTATTGAGTCGTTCGGTTGTAGTGCTAATCACTAATCGTTAATCACTGATCACTGCTAGCTGCTAGCTGTTGACTGTTGACTGATCATTGTTTTAATTTTCTTCATTCTTCAATTTCACATTCTTCTTTATTCTATCACCTTCATTACCGGAGCACAAAAGTCGGTTGTGCCATCGGGTGTTACCGCCGCCCGCCGGAAATAATAGATAGTAGCCACATCCAGTCCGTCGACTTCAAATTCAGCCTGCGTGCTGTAACCAATGTTTATCCAGCCACTTTCGCTGGTTGGTAAACTACCTTTAGCCATTTGCCAAATGTATGAACCTGCTTTAGGTACAGCCTTAGAGCGCAACTTCGCAGTACCCGATTTGGGTCCGTTGATTACAGTCAGTTCAGCTTTTTGGATAGTAGCCGGTTGCTTGCTGGTATTAAATCCTGAACTCAGAATAATACCTTCGTCACCATTTGCTACTCTACCTACATACGCTGCCAGTATTCTGAAGTCATCATCAGCAACCACTTCGGAGGCATGCAATGCCGCAGTGGCAGCACGTCCGCCATCCAGCGAAGCGATATAATTAGCCTCCAGGGTATCTACCGATGCAGTTGCTTTATCCAAACTCAGGTCGGGATTAGCAAAAACAGCAGCATGCAGCTTGATACCGGCAAGTACATTACGGAAAAACACTATTTTTTCCGGAACGGATTTTTCGGGAAAATCCAATACTACTTTTAGTTTTTTCATAATAAATCAATTTTAAATATTTAACAATTTAAACCGAAGAATATAAAATGAAGAATGAAGAATCTGTTTTATTGTTTGCCGGAGGCACTTTATGACCTAAAGGAGTTCCGGTTGACACAAAAGGATGTCCTATCGGCATAAGAGGAGTTCCTTTCGGGACAAAAGCAACTCCTTTCGGTATGATCGGAACTCCGATTGGTATAAAAGAACATCCTTTCGGGACGATCGGACATCCTTTCGACATAAAAGGAGTTCCGCCAGACATAAAAGGAACTCCTTTCGGTATGATCGGAACTCCGATCGGTACAAAAGAACATCCTTTCGGGACAATCGGACATTCTTTCGGTATAAAAGGATGTCCGATCGGGACAAAAGGAGTTCCTTTCGGGTAGATAGTAGTTTCCGTTAAAAAGGCTGGAACGGAAACAAATTGTCGCGCTTTAGAAGCGAAGATGGAAAATAATGCCGCCATATTTCAATTGAATTGTTTTATTAACCGGAGGATACATTCCGTTGTATTTAAAAATACAATTAGTGCAACTTTGTACAACGAATACCAAATTATGTCTCTTTTTGGAAAGCTAAATTATGAGAAACTAAAATAAACTCCAAATTTTGTGACGAAAAAAAGTGAGACATGACGATTTGCACGCGACTGGTTATTAAGATAGTACAAATAGACATCAAACTATTTTTAGGACAAGCTATTTTTACAGTTAAAATACTAGTCAAAAATGAGGCTTTTTGAGCAGAGGTGAATAAAAAAGAGTAGTTCGATAGTATAATTAAGACTAAAAGATGCCAATCAAAACTGGGACAAGTAAGCAATAATATTCAATAGGAAAGCATGGGGAAATAAATCAGACTTGCCCAGCTGTCAACTTTTGAGGATCGGAATTGTTCCATGCATCGATATGAATCAGGAACATCGGTTGGTTTGGAAAAACGGGGCGTCGCATAGTGGCAGCTTGAACATTAAGTTGCATCAGAACAAAAAACAGTAAAAAGATTACAACTAATCTTTTTGACAGAGTAGTAAAAGTTGTAGATTTTTTCCACTTCTATGTTTGTTATTCTGATTTAATAAAGAATAGCAATCAAAATACTTATATTAATATTTTATTTATATTCAGAGCCTGAAACTGCGAACTGCCTAAACTAAGAGGGGTGAAACCCTTCGCTTTAGTTGAGCTAAGCGAAGGGTTTGAGAAATCCCTAACTAAAAGATATTTTAAATCTATTTAGTATTGGTGGAAAGTAGTAACACTTTTTGCAGGCAGAGTGTATGTGAATGCATTATTTGAGACTGTAACAGACCCCAAAGATGCCATGTTCTCACTGCTCGAAGTGCGGTTAATAATCAAAGAGCTTACGCCAGATATGTTGGTAATTGAGAATGACTGGCTAACGGATGAAGAGCCTGTGTTGATTGCTACAAGAACTAATCCGCCACCGCGATATGCAGTTACATAAATATTGGTGGTCGGATTATAAGTACATGCAATCCGCTGTTTGTTGGGGCGAATCCATTTAGCAAATTGGCCGCCTGTATAGCCGGACTTGTAGATTGTGCCACTTTGATTAACCAGATTAACGGAAGTATCACTGTCGTAAACCCACCAGAAGAAATAGGCACTAAACATGTTGTTCATGACATCGCTGATATTCTTGGCGAGTGTAATGCAGTTATCCATATTATCCCGACTGTCGCTGATATAATACTCGGTCATCCAAACCTTCTTTCCCTTGTTGAGCGCATTTTGATGAACACTAAGACCTCCACCGTAAAGATGGCCTGAAACGATTGTTATTTTACTGGCAGCATCAGTATCATTCAATGTAGGATCGGTCCACGAATCATTAAAATTGATGGCATCGGCCATAACTAAGGGTTTGCCAATATTCGACCCGCCAGCTTTGATGATGTCACGAATTTGAGTTCCGCTCAGGTTACCATCCGTAGACGAACCGTCGGGTTCATTCTTAATAGAGACATAATCCAGTCCAATGGAGCTGGCTGCACTCTTCAACCAATTACAATAGTTAACATACTGAGTCGTTGGGATAGTGTTGTTCGACCTGTAAGCAGTTGGAATCATCCACGGACAACCAAGTACTTTAGCCCCGGCTGCATGAGCCGCTGTTGCATTGGCAGTTTCTTCGGTCCAACTGTTGTTTTGGTCAATACGAATTCGCAATAAAGAAAACCCAAGAGTTCCATAAAGTGCATTGTTCTTAACAGAGGTAAGAGTTCCACACCATGCACTCGAAAAGCCGAAACCGTCTATTGTTTGATAGTATGTATTTCCATCAATAACGGCAGTGCCCTTTAATAGAGTCTCATCATTTGAGGCACTGGGATCTTTCTCAGTCGAACATCCGACAAATAGCAAACTTACTGTACTTAAAATAAATAAAAACTTTTTCATAATGATAACAAATTTAATAGTTTAATAAATAATAAATTAAAAGATTGTCACTTTAGTTCAAAACTCTATTATTTCTTCATGTTACCTCCTTTCGTTAGTGCAATAGCTTTTGTGCTATTAGTTTGAATGTTTATAAATACGTACTGGCGAAAATAATTCTTAGCTTAAAGCGCTTGTGTTTGGCTTTAAGTGAAAATAATGTTCGACTTCCATCTCTACAATGCCTTTTTGCCGAAAAGCAAGTTGTTGTAGAGCTTTATTAGACTAACCTGTATATTCTAGACATGATATTGTAGTGTAATCAACGTGCACCTAATCCATTATGTAGTTTGATTTTTGTACAATCGTTTTTGTTGTTTTTAAATCTTTAGCATCAGAACCATTCCCGTATAAGACCTCATACTCTCCGGCTAATACATCCATTTTTCCGGTCATCCGATTGAAAAACTCAAATAAATTGTAAAGCAAATTGATCACAGCCTGAGCAGCTTGTCCTGCAAATACATCAACTTGCTGAAAACCCTTTTGAGGTTTTTAGTGATTCATCGGTGTCATTTACCTTCCTGAACATAAACCTGCATAATTTCAGTTCCGTTGCGTTAGCATTTATTTGAAGCAGGGACGACAAAGCCCCGTGGATTCGTTGGATTTAATCACCTCGTATTGTATTCCATTATTTTAACCGTAGTAGCAGTTCCTCCCCGAGTTACTGCCGCACTACAAATTTCCAGAATACTCGAACGTTCATATTACTACCATGGCTGAATAACCACTCGGGTCTTCGGTAAGCCAATTTAAATACAAGGAGGCTTTGATCTTGTACAGAATGTTTGCCATAATTGAATTGTTTTAAATGTAAATAATTAATTGATAAGAAACAGTACTTCGCACTTCCTAAAATATACAATTAGTGCTGTGTTATACAAGATGGATTAATACTTGCCTCTTTTTAGTACCAAATTAGTAGGAAGTGACATAAACTCCAAATTTTGGGACGAAATAAAGTGAGACATGACGATTTACACTCTGCTGGTTATTAGCGTACTAAAAATGGACATCAAACTATTTTTAGGACAAGGTATTTTTAGACTCAAAATAATAGCCGAAAATTAGACTTTTTGAACAGAGAGGAATAAAAAAGAGTAGTTGGATAGGACAATTAAGACTAAAAGATGCCAATGAAAACTGGGACTAGTTAAGCAATAATATTCATCAATCTTTCTTCTTATTTGATCAGTACAGTTTGTAGATAGCATTTAATTGCCGGACAGAATAAAACATCTTTCTTAAAAAAGAATAAAAAGCTAATCGGGAATAGCAATCTATCGGTGTGAGGCATGCAGCTTACGGTATAAACCTTTAAAATTACAGAGACTTGGCATTAATTATCGATCTATTATTAATTTTTGATTACTTATTATTGTATCTTTGCGTTCCTTTTTTAATTGACAGCGAAATGAAAAAAATAGTTCCATTCCTTCTCTTTATTCTCTTTACACCCGTGCTGTTTGCACAAGGCTTCTCGTCATTACAACAGCGCAAACTTGTAAATGCACTTACAGCCATCTCAAACTTATATGTCGACAGCATAAATGATAAAAAACTGGTTGAAAACACACTTGAAGCGGTGCTGAAAGAATTGGATCCTCATTCATCCTATATCTCGAAAGAAGAAGTTGAACGTGTAAACGAACCGCTCGAAGGCAGTTTCGAAGGGGTGGGCATTCAGTTTCAAATGCTCGACGATTCTTTGTTAGTTGTTCAGACCGTAGCAGGCTGTCCGGCCGAAAAGGTGGGTGTACTTCCCGGCGACCGCATTATTTATATCAATAATGAGTTGATTGCAGGTGTAAAAATGCCAACTTCAGGCGTTTTCAAACGGCTGCGTGGTCCTAAAGGCACCGAAGTGATTGTAAAAATTAAGCGCGGAAACAAAAAAGAACTTATTGAATTCAGGATTATCCGTGATAAAATTCCACTTTATAGCGTGGATGCAACCTATATGATCGGAAGCGACATCGGTTATATTAAAATAAACAATTTTGGAAGTTCTACTGTACAGGAATTTGAAAAAGCACTGGCCACGCTGCAAGGCAAAGGAATGAAACACCTTATTCTTAGCCTTCAGGGAAATGGCGGTGGTTATTTAAATGCTGCCATCGGGATGGCCAACCAATTCCTTTCGCAAAACAAACTGATAGTTTATACACAGGGACTCAATCAGCCCAAAAGTGTTGCAGAAGCAACAGAACCGGCCAACTTTGAAACAGGAAAAGTAATTGTACTGGTCGACGAATATTCGGCTTCGGCCAGCGAAATCCTTTCGGGTGCATTGCAAGACTGGGACCGGGCAATCATTGTGGGTCGTCGTACATTTGGAAAAGGACTGGTTCAACGTCAGTTCCCATTAATTGACGGCTCGATGATGCGTCTCACTGTTGCCCGTTATTATACTCCAACAGGTCGTTGCATTCAAAAATCGTACAAAGGAGGTTACGATAAATACGAAATGGACCTGGTAGAACGCTTCAACAAAGGTGAACTGCTTCATGCCGACAGCATCCATTTCCCCGATTCGTTGCGTTACCAGACTCTCAACCTGAAACGTACCGTATATGGTGGTGGTGGTATTATGCCCGATATTTTTGTACCGCTTGACACTACACGTTATACCGATTTTCACCGAAAAATTGTAGCCCGTGGTGTTGTAAACAAGGTCTGCGTACAATATATAGACAAGAACCGGGCTGAGCTCAAAAAGAAATACACTACCTTCGATAAGTTCAAAAAAGAATATGAAGTGAATGATGCATTTCTAAATCAACTGACTGCAGCAGCGGAAAAGGAAAATATAAAGGTCGATTCGGCTCAGTTTGCCATTTCAAAATCGCTTATAAAACTACAATTAAAAGCTTTAGTGGCGCGCGATCTGTGGGAGATGAACGAGTATTACCAGATAATGGATGCCGACAACGAATCACTTCAGAAGGCAATTGAAATATTGCAGACTCCGGGAGCTTACGAGAAAATACTAAAATAAAAAAAAGATCCCCTAAAGAAAGTTCAAAACCATCTTTAGGGGATTTTCGTTTAGAAAAGCCATGATTTTAGATTATATACATAAAAACTGGATTGAAATAGCAGGAGCTGTATTAAGTCTTATTTACCTGTATTTATCCATCAGGCAAAAAGTGAGCCTCTGGTTTTTCGGGATTCTCTCATCGCTTTTTTATGTAGTCGTTTTTTTCCAAACTAAGTTTTATGCCGACATGAGCCTGCAGTTTTACTATGTAATAATCAGTATCTATGGCTGGATAAACTGGAAGCAGGGAAAACAAAATACGGGAGAAGAACTGCCGGCCTCCCGAATGTCAGGACGACTGATTGTATATCTGGCTATAGCCACCGGACTGGTCTACCTGGCTTATTATATTGTACTCGCCAATTTCACCGACTCCACCATCCCCAAAGCCGATTCATTAGTGGGGGCACTCAGCGTTATAGGCACCTGGATGCTTGCCCGCAAACTGATTGAGAACTGGCTGGTATGGATTATTGCCGATGGTTTGTGCGTAGGACTTTATATCTACAAAGGACTCTACCCTACAGTTATTCTATTTGTTGTATACACCTTAATGTCCATTGTAGGGTATTATCAATGGAAAAAAGACATGCCAGATAAGACCCAAAGGGCTGAACAAAAAAAGTCAAAATAATCAGATAACGGTAAGTATAGAAGTAATAATGTGAATCAGGAGTTGCACACATTCTATTTATAATGAGTTATTTCCCATAGGGAATACATATCAATAGAATATGAAAACATATACAACCAATTCCCCGTAGGGGATAAACAAGGTAAAATGTGAATGTCCTACGGACAACAAATATGCATATCTGTTTATTCTATGGATATATAAGTCCTACGGACTATTTTTTTCAACTACTGATTCGCATTAATAGAAATTAAATAATGCCGCACCTACGGAGCTTATTGAATTCGATTGCATGTATACTTCTACCATAGTGCCGGTGCTACGTACTTGTCTTAGCCACAGAGTGGCGATAGTATGGTAGATTCAATTGTTATTTAAAAACAACAAAGCTCCGTAGGTGCGACATTATTTTTCAATAAGAAATACGACATTATATTGCCTTACTTATAATCAACTCCACATCTTTATTAAACTATTAAATAATTAAAACGCTTATTATACAACTATTGACAGCCTGACTTGTTTTCTACTGCAAACAAGCTTGTATTTTGTCGAACCAAGTTTTGGCTCACTCAAAAAAACGCCGTATCTTAGTACGTTTTTTATAATTAACCCGAATATCATTAAACTCTAACCTTTCATTGGAATGGAAAACAATTATTGTATTATTATGGCCGGTGGTGTAGGCAGTCGCTTCTGGCCTTTCAGTCGGAATAACCGCCCAAAACAGTTTCTGGATTTTTTTGGAACAGGACGTTCACTTTTACAACTCACTTTCGACCGGATACATCATGTGGTACCGGCCGAGAACATTATTATTGTATCCAACGTGATCTACAAAGATCTTATCTTGGAACAATTGCCTGAAATCAAAGCCAATCAGGTTTTGCTGGAACCAAACAGACGAAATACCGCTCCCTGCATTGCTTATGCAGTGAACCGCATAAAAGCCATGACCAACAAGGCTAATATTATTGTAGCCCCTTCGGATCACCTGATTTTGAAAGAAACAGATTTTCTGGATACGCTTAAAACAGGGCTGGACTTCGTTGACAAAAACGACTGCATGCTAACCCTGGGAATCAAACCCAGCCGGCCCGAAACCGGATATGGCTACATTCAGATAGACGAAGGTGAAACCAACCTGCGCCGCGTAAAAACATTTACCGAAAAACCCAATGCCGAACTGGCACAGGTTTTCTTCGAAACAGGCGAATTTTTCTGGAATTCCGGTATCTTCCTTTGGAATCTTCAAACTATTGTCAAAGCTTTTGACGACTTGCTACCCGAAGTTGCCGGTAAATTTAATGCCGGAAAAGCATTTTACAATACCGACAAGGAACAGGAATTTATTGATGAAATGTACCCCTCTTGCCCCAACATTTCCATCGACTACGGCATAATGGAAAAAGCGGAGAATGTGCATGTATTGTGCTCGGACTTTGGTTGGACCGACCTGGGCACATGGGGGTCGCTTTATGAAATGTCGCCCAAAGATGAGGATGAAAACGTAGCACTAAAATGCCAGACGGCGTTTTACGAAAGCGAAGGGAATATTGTTGTGCTTCCGTCAAACAAGCTGGCTGTAATTCAAGACCTGAAAGGTTACATTGTGGCTGAGTCAGACAATGTATTACTGATTTGCAAACTTGAAGAAGAACAACGGATTCGTCAGTTCGTCAATGATGCCAGCGTTCAGTTTGACGGCAAATTTAATTAATAGTTGATAATTTACAGTTGGCAGTTGACAGTTGTCGTTAGAATATCCTTCTAATCATCAATTGCCAACTGTCAACTTTTAATTCATAAAATGAGCGATATAATTCATCTTTTACCCGATTCGGTAGCCAATCAGATTGCGGCCGGTGAAGTGATTCAACGTCCGGCATCGGTACTGAAAGAGTTAGTTGAAAATTCAATTGATGCCGGAGCCACTTTTATTCAGATTGTAATAAAAGATGCCGGGAGAACATTAATACAAGTGATTGATAATGGCAAGGGGATGAGCGAAACGGACGCCCGCATGGCATTCGAGCGTCATGCTACGTCAAAGATCAAAAATGCCGATGACTTGTTTTCTCTCCGTACCATGGGCTTCCGTGGCGAAGCACTGGCTTCGATGGCTGCTGTGGCACAAATGGAATTACGTACCCGCAGAGCTGAAGATGAGTTGGGGGTACTGGTCGAGATAGCCGGAACACGCGTTTTCAAACAAGAAAGTGTTCAGTGCGACCCGGGCACTTCGTTTCAGGTAAAAAACTTGTTTTTCAACGTGCCTGCCCGCCGACGGTTCCTGAAAAGCGACAATGTAGAAAAAAGCCATATCCTCAATGAGTTTTACCGCATTGCGTTAGTAAACTCGGGCGTATCCTTTTCGTTTTTCGATGGTGACGACGAGATATTCAATCTTCCTGCTTCCAACAACAAGGTTCGCATAGAGAATGTGTTTGGGAAAAATGCAAAAAAACGCTGGCAACAACAACTGCTTACCATCGAAACCACCACCAACCTGGTAAGTATTCACGGATACGTAGGCAAGCCGGAATATGCACAAAAATCGGCCACACAATATTTCTTTGTCAACGGACGATATATGCGTCACCCTTACTTTCACAAAGCAGTATTATTGGCATACAATCAAATGATTCAGGCATCGGAAAGCCCAAACTACTTTATTTATTTCGAAGTAGACCCGCAAACTATTGATATCAATATCCACCCTACTAAAACGGAAATCAAGTTCGAAAACGAGCAGGCTATCTGGTCTATCCTGTCGGCAGCCATAAAAGAGTCTTTGGGAAAATTCAATATTGTGCCGTCTATCGATTTTGATCAGGAAGGTGCAATTGATATTCCTACTACGGTGTCAGTAGAGAATGTTCGTCCACCGCAAACCAATTTTAATCCGAATTACAATCCTTTTGGAACAACCAATTACAAACGTCCGGTTTTGGACTGGGAGAATTTGTATGGAGATTTTGAGAAAAAAGAGCAGCAACCGATAGAGTCATCTATCGACTGGGAATCAAATGCCGACCTGGCTGTCACACCTTCTTTTAGTCAACAAGAGCAGCAACAGGTAATTGACAATTTGGAAACACGTGCCGAAAATTTTCAATACAAAAACCGTTACATTCTTACCGGAGTAAAATCGGGCCTATTAATGATTGATCAACACCGGGCACACACCCGGATATTGTTCGATTTATTTTTGAATCAGATAGAAAATTCGCGGGCTGTTTCGCAACAGGTTCTTTTTCCGGAACTGCTGGAACTGAGTGCCGAGGATGATTTATTCTTTGAACAAATTCTACCTGATTTAGAGAGTTTGGGTTTCCTTACGGAAGCAATGGGTAACCATGCTTACAGCGTAAAAGGAGTTTCATCGTATGTGGGAAATGCCAACGTGATTGATCTATTGCTTAATATGCTGGATAAAGCCAAAACAACTGCCGAAGATCCGGCAGCCAGCATTCACGAAGCTATGGCGCTATCGTTGGCAGAAGCTTCTTCTCTGAAAACCGGGCAACGGCTCTCCACCGAAGAAATGAGCGATCTGATTGATCGCCTGTTTGCCTGCTCCAACCATAACTTCAGTCCTGATGGAAAGAAAATAATGACAATATTCGCAACCGACGAACTGGAGAAAAGATTTTAAAATCCAGACTCCACATAGACGTAGTTACAAGTAAATAGTTACGAGTTACAAGACTGGTTATCTGTATTGTGCTTTCAAAAAACAGATCGTCAAATATTATTTATTACTTTTCCTATTATAACAAGAGCTAAAACTACATGAATCAGTTTTAGCTCTTGTTTTTAGTTTATGCAAAATCATGATCTGACTCCTCTAGTACCAACAATTATGACATTGGAATGGGCGGTCAATTTTATAACTCAGCATCAGTTCATGCGTTCCATAGGACTTTGAACTGATTCCACTGGCATTATAATCATAGCTATAAGACAGTTTGATATTGTCGGTCAAATTGATACCAAATAAAAGCCCCACTTCATTCCATGTGCGATAAAATAGACCCACCTGAAAAGCATCTGTTTGAGGTGTTACTTTAAAATAGCTCATAATATTCAATTCTGTCTGAAGAAGTTTATTCTCCTGAATAGCTGAAACACCAAACCCAAGATTAATAAAGTCGTGAGTATATTGTCTGTAGCGGGTGTAGAAAAAATTAGCATTCGAAAACTGCTGATTAATCGACGAGAATATGGAGAAAACATTCTGGCTCGATGCTCCGACAATCCAATACTTGTTAGTCAACTCCAACCCTATACCTGCATTAAAATTACTTTGGGACAATAGCCGATCATAAATCGTCGGATCATCGGAAGTAGGAAAAGTAACTTCAGAAACATCATATGACAAGCTCTGGTAATTCAAAGCTAAACCCATATGCAGTTTCCACTTATCGCTTACAGGAAACGAATAAGCATAGGAAAGAGCAATATCGGAAGTAGAGGTATAACCGATCTTGTCGACGCTAATTTTAGCACCAAACTGGGTGTGAATATTATCGAGATAAGTCGTTCCGGCTGCAAAAAAAGTTGTTGGCGAACCGGAAAATCCGGCCCATTGCTTGCGGGCCGCCATGCTAAAGTCGGCCATATAATCCTCATTAATAGAGGCCGGATTAATATAATAAGTGTTTTCCCAATAATTATTCAACCGGATATTCGATTGAGCTATCAGAGAAATACAGCTAACTGCAAATATAAAAACAACTACAACTTTCTTCATCATCGGTTTCGGTTATCGAATAAGCGTTATAAATCCCGTATTAGTATTATGCCCGGATTCTGTTGGATATTTTATTACGTAAAAATAGGTTCCATTCGTCACATTCTCCCCTTTATATTTACCATCCCAACCGTCGGTGCCTTCGTATAATAAAACTCCATTGCGGTTAAAAATCTGCATATGCCAACCTTTCATGTAAACATCATTTTTCCCATCTCCGTTTGGCGAGAAAGTATTAGGAAGCTTTGGCGAAGTAATCCAGATTCGCTTAGTAGCGCGCTCAACGCACCCATTCGGGTTTATAACTTTGAGATTCACATCAAAATATCCATCTCTCATTATATCGTAGGTATGACTTGGATTATTACCTCCCACAGTTGTTCCATCGCCAAAGTCCCAATAGTATTGAGAGAACGGAACTGCTTCACTCCACATCTGCACAGTAGGATCCTCAGTAGAAATAATTGTTTTATCGGTTTGTAAAGTATAATTAATCAAATCAAAATTAGATGCTGTAAATTTCAAAGTGGTAGTACAACCGGCTTTTGATGTACCTGTAACACTATATTCTCCGGCCTTTTTTATAACAATACTATCAGCCGTGGACTCATTACTCCAACGGTATGAATAGGCTCCGGCCACATGAACAACCATTGAATCACCTATACAGAACACCGGATTACGATCAAGCGTCAATACAGGTACTGCCTCTACAGTAATTGTTTTTTCATATAACAGAGACGAACAGGTCGAATTAGACAAAGTCAGTGCTACTTTATACATTCCGGGAGCTGAATAAGTATGTACCGGACTCTTAATAGTTGAAGCTCCTGCGTCCCCGAAATCCCAGAAATAGCTATTGTTATCAAGATCATTCTGCACTATGGCATCAAACTGGTAATTATGATTATTACAATCTGTCAACTTATAATCAATACCGTAATCAGGAATATCAACATCATAACTATACGAAGCCGTACAACCCAAGGCATCAGTAACTGTCAAGATTACCAAACCATTCTCTGTTGTTTCAATTATCTCATTATTTGCTCCGCTTATTGTTCCTCTTGACCAGACTAACTGATAAGGCGGAAGCCCTCCGGATACTTTAACCGTAATAACTTCTTTCGCTATTGTTGTTGAACAATTTAAATCAATCACAGAATCGACATCAAAAGTAAGAGGTAACGGCCGGGTAACAGCAACTTGCACCGTTTGTGAACAACCTCCGGCATCTGTCACCGTTAGTTTATAATTTCCTCCTGTAATATTTATCAAATCAGGAGTAGTAGCTCCCGTCGACCATAAATAGGTGAATGGAGCTGTTCCACCTGAGACTAAAGAATGAATAGCACCACTATTAGCATTATTACAATCTAATGCATTCGTTACATCGGTAGACACAACTAATGGCTGAGGTTCCTGTATCACGAATGTCTTGACGATATCACAAGGTTGCGCATCATGAATTGTAATAGTATACGTTCCCGCTCCCAGATTATTACGTTCTACACCTGCATTAGGATCATCGGCCCAGGCAAATGAAATAGGAGGTGTTCCACCAACAAAATTTAGTTTAATACTCCCGTTGTGCGCTCCATAACATGTTATATCTTTCACAACCGGACTAATTCCAAAGAGGGGAGCCTCCGGCATATTTATAACAAGTGTTTTCTGACAACTATTGCTATCGGTGACAACAACTGTATAATCTCCCGGTGAAAGGTTTTCCTGAACAGTTCCCTTACCAAAATTACTCCATACTATCTGATAAGGCTTTACTCCTCCACTGATGTTTAATGTAATCTTCCCATTATTTTCAGAATAACAGCTAATCAAACCTTTAGTGACAGTAACCGTAAGTTCGGAAGGCTGGGTTATTGTTACATCCAGCATTGCCGTACATCCCTGATTGTCGGTAACAGTCAGCTGGTATAATCCGGCGCGTAAGCCTGTCAAATCTCGACTGGAACTTGTATATCCATTCGGTCCGGTCCAGGAATATTTATAACTGGCACCGGACGATGTTTGAATAGGTGTTCCTCCCGTAACACTCGCATTTATTGCTCCTATAGCATCACCAAAACACAAGATATTAGTTTGACTAACCAGACTCACTGCCAAAACAGGAGGTTCTGTAATAGTATAAGTTTCTGTCTTGGGTCCGCAGTTATTGCCGTCAGTCACCGTAACTGTATATTGCCCTGGGCTCAATCCGGAAAGATCCTGCGTTGTTGCAAACGGAGCGTTATCTTTTGTCCATGCATAGTTGTAAACTCCATTTCCTCCCGTTACCGTAATGCCAATCAAACCATTCGATGCCCCAAAGCAGGTAACATCTTTTCTCGTGTCGGTAGTAATAACAACATCAGTCGGCTCGGTAATAGTGTAACTTTTTGTAAACGGACAATTACCAGCATCCTGAATTGTGAGAGTATAAATCCCCGGAATCAACCCGGAAATAGAAGTCAAAGCCGACGTAAATCCATTCGGACCGGTCCAGGATGCATGATATGGATCACCGGTTGTAAATGGAATACCTCCGCTTATATTCGTTTGAATAGCACCATTATTTGCCTGATAACAGCTTATGTTCTGAGTTATTGTATTCGGATTCAAGACAGGATAAACTGTAACCACCACATTAAAAGTTGCACCGGGACATGCCCCCGCAAGAGGAGTGACTGTGTAGGTCACAGTTGATACAGTAGAAGTAGTATTCACTAATGTCTGGCTAATATCTACCTGTGGAGTTGATTTTGCCGTAGCTCCCAGAATTGAACCTGCAGGACTAATGATCGGAGTTGACCAGGTGTAAGTAGTTCCGTTCGGAACAATATCTCCGTTTAGACTAACCGGTGTTACAGTGAAAGTTGCCCCACTACATATTGCACTTCCTTTCTGCGCTATAACCGGATATTGATTAACAGTAATCTGAGCAATATTTGATGTAAGCACAGCACAACCCACCGAAGACAACGTAATTACGCAATAGTAATAGTTCGTTCCTACAGTAGAAAATGACGGAGTATAAGAATCACCTGTCTCGCCGGAGAGCAATGTACCTCCGGTAATCGAATTAATGGTATTAGAATACCATTGATATTGAGGAGTTCCAACGCCATTTATATAAGCAACCTTAAGTGATACCGGAGTATCACCCAAACAAACAGTATTTGAAGCCGGTTGAGTGGTAAAAGAGGGTGATGCATTTATTGTCATCTTGGCCGGATCGCTGGTCACACTACAGCCCGGTCCATCAGGCTGAGAAACTACACAGTAATAATACATTGTTCCAATAATAGCGGTAGAAGGCGTATATGTTTTAGCCGTTGCTCCGGAAATAGCTGTTCCTGTTGTTGTATTATTGGTTGCACTCTGATACCACTGATAAGCGAATGATCCAAGTCCACCTGTAGCATCCAAAGTTAAATCAGAAGGAGTTGCATTCTGACACAGAATTTGTTCTGATAATGGTTGAAATGTCACAACAGGATCTGCAACAACATTAATCTTTGCCAGATCACTGAAAACAGACCCACAACTACTTCCAGATAAAGATATTTTTACATAATAATAATAAGTGCCGATTGACGTAAATGCCGGTGGTGTATAAGTAGTTCCGGTTCCACCTGAAACAGGACTTCCCGTAGAAGTAGAATTGGTGCTATTTGAATACCATTGATAAGCGGCTGTGCCCGCGCCCCCTGAATAAACTGCTGTTAATGGAACTACTATGGTCCCACCTACGCAAATATCTTGCGATGCGGTAGGTTGAGTTTGAATACCCGGAACCGGACTAACTATGACAGTAGCGGTATTCGAAACCAAATCCGAACAGCCACCTGGTGATAACTTAACGACACAATAATAATAAGTTGTTCCTACTATTGAAGTTGGAGGATCAAAACTGGCTGCCATAGCGCCTGAAATTAGTGAGCCTCCACTATTTATATTTCCCGGACTTGAATACCATTGGTAAGTAGGTGAACCGGTTCCATTAGTATATGCTACAGATAAAGTTGAAGCAGTTCCATTCTGACACACAGCGCTTGATATGGGTTGGGTTGTAATACTAGCAGGAGCTGTTACAATTACTTCAGCTGCAGTACTGGAAACATTACATCCTTTTCCATCGGGCTGGGTGATTATGCAGTAATAGTATTTAGTACCAACATTTGTTGTCGGTGGCGTAAATGTACTATTTGTGGCACCCGGGATGGAAGCACCACTCCCGGTGTCATCTGTTGAGTTCCCAAACCATTGATAAGCGTAAGTATTAGCTCCTCCGGTTGCCGAAACCTTTAAATCAGTTGGCGTAGCACCTTGGCAAATAGTTTGCGTAGAGTTTGGTTGTTCAGAAATTAGGGGGTCAGATACAACAACGATCGTTGCCACATCACTCCGCAGACTTCCACAATTACTACCCGGTATATCAATATTTACATAATAATAATGTGTGCCTGTCGATGCAAATGGTGAAGGCGTATAGCTTGAACCCGTAGCACCCGGGATTATTGTCCCTCCTGTATTTGAGGCTGCTGTATTAGTATACCAGCTATAAGTTGGCATTCCTGCGCCACCCGAATAACTTATACTTAAAGTCGGAGCAATACTCATATCTACACAGGCTGTTTGTGATGAAGTTGGTTGTGCTGTAATTATAGGTGGATCGGCAACTTCAACCGTTGCAGTATTTGAAACAATATCTGAACATCCTCCATCTGGAAAAGATATTACACAATAATAATAGGTTATGCCTACTGTAGAAGTTGGTGGATTATAAGAATTACTTGTTCCGCCAATAGTAATAGCCGTTCCACCAGTAGTTGAATTGGTTGAATTTGAATACCATTGATAAACAGGAGTACCAGTTCCGTTGACATAATCTACTGATAAAACTGCAAGTCCTCCATCTTTACAAACGGCTGTATTCGCTCTCGGTTGTTTCAAAATAAATGGAAGAGGATTAACTGTAATCACGTAATTTTTTACTGTACCTACACAATTTCCACTTTGAGGAATTATAGCATAGGTAACTGTTCCGGGTGTGGAACTTGAAGAATTAATCGTCTGTACCGGTATTGTATTTGTTGCTCCAGACGAAATAAAACCTGTGATTCCAGCAGTTGCAGTTGCAGTCCAGGAAAATGTAGTGTTTGGCAAACTCGAAGTTAGTATTACCAAACTAGTAGGTACACCAGAACATATTGTTTGAGTGAGCGGTGCATTCGTCACAGTAGGAATAGAGTTTACTGTAAACGTTTTAGTTGCAGTAACCTGAACACCACATTCATTTTGGGCTATTAAAGTCACCGTATAAGTTCCCGACGCATTGTAGGTGATTCCAGCAGGAACCTCCGCATTCGAAGTAGCCGGTGTACCTCCCGGAAAACTCCACGCGTAAGTCATACCAGTGGTGGTTGGAGCACAGCTATTTATTGTGGCAGTGGGGTGAATAGTCGACGGGCCACAACAGTCAGGAATATCATTGATTATTACCGTTGGAGGAGCTTTAACCGTTATCGTTTTCGTTATGGACTGTGGTCCGCAGGTATTTGTTCCTGTTAGTTTCAACGTATATATTCCTGGGTTTGTAAATTGAAATGAAGGACTTTCTGAAGCTGAAGTTGTTCCACTCGTAAAACTATAAGCCGAAGTTGTTCCACAATAGCCTGTAGCATAGCTGACTTCCCATAAGTAAGTTGGAGTTTTACAGGCTTTTGAAATATCCGTAGTATTCGTAGTCTTGACTGAAAATGGAGCGCATCCTTCACTTTGGTCCAGCGTGAAAGTTGGAACCAAAGGTGCTTCAACACAAATCACCGTATCTTTCTCCCCACCACCGCAACGGTTTGCTGCCTTCATAGCAATAGTATAAGTTCCGGGAACAGTAAAAATCGGGCAAATAGAAGTTGTTCCGGTGTTCCAAAGACTTTGGTTTGTAATGTCTGTTCCAAAATCATTTCCCAACGAGCCGGTTCCCAAAGTGAATCCGGTTGAGGGAGTAATTTTCCATATCGTTTTTAGAGCTGTATCACACGAACTGCCAGTTCCATTGTCCGTGATAGTAACAGAACCAGTTGTTGTATTTGTAAAACACAAACTGGAGTTTGCACATACAGTAGAGGCTTGCACAGAAAAGCTAGGTTTTGGGGGCGTAGAAACATAGATTGGAGATACCGTTGATTCCGCGCGCCCACATGGATTTGATATTAACATGGTAGCATAAAAAGCATTGGTAATACCACTAAGTGTTGTGTATCCACACGAAGATGATTTAAAAGAATGTGAAACTGAAACCGGGGCGGAAATAGACGTCAAAGGGTCGGAACCATCACTGAATGTGATAGTATAGACGGTTCCAGGAGGATTATGCTCCGTTCCTGTAATTTTAAATTCGATCGTGTTATTACCACAAATATCGGTATTTCCGGGATTATTTAAATTTCCACCTGGAATAGAACCTATAAATACTTTATAAATTCGGGAAATGGAACAGCCCGATTGTCCGGTTACAGTGTAAGTCAGAGTCCAGAGACCCAAATCATATTTATGAGTTTGTAAGTTCCATGTCGTTGCCGTAAAATCAGGAGTTCCATCTCCCCAACTTATAGTATAACTAGCATTAGCAGAAGAAGCTGTTGACGATACATTAGAAAACGTGATATCAGTAGCAGAACTACTACAGGTCTTAAACACAGGTACTCCATTATCTGTCGCCGATTCAACATTTGCATGAAGAGTGGGATCGGGGGCTTGTTGCAAGGTAATTGTTTTTGTAGCTGATTGGGTACAGGTTGATGGATTTCCACTAACAGTTAATTTTACCGTAAATGAGGCCGTTGAATTTCCGGTAGTTGAAAATTGATGAGTTGGATTAGCTTCTGTCGATGTAGTGCCATCACCAAAATCCCAAGCATAAATATATGAACCAACTGCATTAGGAGTAAATAAAATCGCAGAACCTGAGCACTGGTTATTAATAAAAGTAAAGCTAGCATCCCCACTCACAGTTACTGTGGCCACTTGACCTGTTATATTCTGTACGTTGTCATTTTTATCTTTAACGCTGGTCAGCGTATAAGTAAAAATTCCGGCAATAGTAGTTGAGACAGATAAAGTTTCCACACCACTTGCTCCGGATGAAATTGTGTGTTCTGTGCCATCTTTATCTTTATACGTAAAAGTATAGGGGGATGTCCCACCTGAACCAGTAAAAGTTACAGTCGGTGAAATATCATTTACACATACCGCTGTTGTCCCGTCAACAGTAGCGCTAACTGAAACTGGCGCTTCAGCCCAGACCACAGACATCTTATTTGCCTCTAAAAGTTCATTGCTATAATTGGCGCCATTAACTGGGATTATTCCAAAAGAAAAAAGAAAACATCCAAGAATAAATAGCCTGCTGTATACCCGTTTCATAAATCTGTTTTTGTACATCAAATACGATCAAAGAAGTTAATAAACACATATTAACTCTATCGAAATCATATATACAAAAATACTATAAAAGATTTATTATATTACAACGATGAATTACTCGGGAGAATAAAACAAGCGTATGATTTAGCCATCTTAGATTGGCCAGGCCGTTCAGAAAGAATCGGTTTTTAATTTGAATTAAATATAAAGAAGTAATTATCTATCTTTAAGCACACTATCAGCAATCTTTATTTTAAACAATCAATTATGTTTAAACAAAAAATAGTAATCGGCAATTATAAAAAAAACAAAAAATACGCAAAAACAAATACACAAAACGGATAAACAATTTATTACTTCGCGTCAATGTGGCATTTAATATTACTCATAAATAAATATAAATTTATTTGCAGCTTTAAATCTACAAAAAAGGCGACAGTAAAACTACAAGACAACAAAACGGGTCATATAACCGTTTATTGAACGACAGAAACAATACCCATTTTAAATAAAAAACGAATGAAATCTCTTCTTATTTTTGATCTCGACGGAACTTTACTTGACACTGTTGCCGACTTAGCTACAAGTACCAACTATGCACTAACTCAATGTGGCTTTTCCATCCATAAAACTGATGACTATCGCTTCTTTGTAGGCAACGGAATAAATAAACTCTTTGAAAGAGCTCTACCGGAGAAGTCGAGAACATCCGAAAATATATTGCAAGTTCGAAACCATTTCTTGAAACATTATGAATTTCATAATACGGACTTAACCACTCCTTATCCGGGAGTAATTAAATTGCTAAAAGAATTACAAGCGTCAAAAATAAAGCTAGCTGTTGCTTCCAACAAATACCAGCAGGCCACGGGAAAACTGATTCGTCACTTCTTTCCTGAAATTACATTTATTGCCGTATTCGGTCAGCGTGAAGGAATACCAACAAAACCCGACTCTAGGATTATCCATGACATTCTTAGTATTGCAAAAGTAAAAAAAGAGGAAGTACTTTACATTGGCGATTCAGGGGTTGACATGCAAACAGCACAGAATGCTGGTATTGATGCCGCAGGGGTTACATGGGGGTTTCGCCCCCGGACAGAATTAGAAGAATTCTCGCCAAAATACATAGTAAGTGAGGCGAAAGATATTTCAGAGATTATTCAATAATTTTTCTCCATAAAAAAAACCGTTCTTCCGGACGGTTTTTTTTATGGAGAAACTAACTTATTAGTCTTCTTTTACCTGAGGAGTGATCAATTTATA
>Ga0302272_1000188_pt1 | contig 29946 bp, 51 predicted proteins | sample III_Bog_N1_2_FD_198772 | JGI IMG/M metagenome (GOLD analysis project Ga0302272, IMG submission 198772) | Peat permafrost microbial communities from Stordalen Mire near Abisko, Sweden - III_Bog_N1_2 | ecosystem: Environmental > Terrestrial > Soil > Wetlands > Peat | place: Sweden: Abisko...
TGTTGGAGTTTCTAAAGATAATCAAATTTGGATGTTATTTAGCAATAAAGTCACGTCTATATCGCCTAGTTTTTTAAAAGAATCTATTAAAATGGTTAAGGAATCTATTAGTAAATATGATTTTATCCATGGATATACGCAGTCATCAAACGAATTTATCATAAAGTTTGTTAAAATATTAGGTTTCTCTATCGAACCAGAACAAGATATAAGAGGATTTAATGTAATAAAATATCATAAAAGGAAGTGATACTATGTGCGTACCTGTTCTTTCAGCAGTTAGCACGGTAGCCGGAGCATTAGGTTCAATGTCGTCAGCTAACGCTCAATCAGATTCATATAAGCAGCAAGCGGCAACATCTAGGGCTAACTCAGAGTACAATCAATCACAGGCGGCAAACGCTTCATACAATGGAGCTCAACAAGAACAGCAAATATCTTTAAATCGTAAAAAAGTAACAGGGCAACAGCGAGCCGGCTATGGTGCTTCCGGTATTGATCCAAATAGTGGCAGCGCAATGTCTGTTCAAAATTCATCTATCATGCAGAGTTTGTCCGACCAAGTTCAAACAAGGCAGAACGCTGCTAATCAAGTTTACGGATACCAAACAGAATCAGTTGTTAATCAAGATCAAGCTAAATCATACGATAATGCTGCTAGTAACGCTAAAACGGCTGGAAAGTGGGGTGCTGCAACTTCTTTACTATCCGGCGCAACGGGACTATATAACAAGTATTCTCAATATAAACAAACTGGCAGTACAAAAAACTTTATGTGGGGGGGGTCTATATAGATGCCGCAAGTACCTGAATACCAAAGACAAGTAACCCAAAGCACAATGCCCGATATACAAATCCCTCAAAATAATATGCGTATGTCAGGAATACAGCAATTAAGCGAAGCACAAAAAGGTTTTCAGTCAGCGGCAGAAACTGGACTAAACACCTTATACGATCAGCAAGTTAAAACTGCATTGCAACAAAATATGATTGCAGTCAATCAAGCCAAAACTGATTATATAAATAAAATGAACTCTGCCGCCTACGATCCTTCTAGTGGGCTTTTTAATACGCAAGGTACCAATGCTATAGGAATCACTAAAAAGATTCAAGACACAAGCTCTCAGGCATCGCAGGACGTTGTTAAGTCGCAACTGATAGGAGATAATAGTGTCAGGAAACAAGCTTTCATGCAAGAGATTGAACCTTTGCAAAATAGTTACAATCAAATAGCGATGACTCATGAATACAAACAAACTCAAGTTGCAGCAAAAGAAACTGCTGATGCTTCGGCGGCGGCCGGACAAAACTCAGTCATCTTAAACTACGATAAAACTCAAGCCGCTGTCGATCCTAAAACGAATCAACCTATTTTAGATGCAAATGGAAATCAACAAATTATTCATCAGGCAGACGCGCCTTTTAAATCTGCTATTAACGATAGAATTAACTATGATAAAAGTATTGGCATGCCACAAGCGGCAATAGATCAAGACGTTAGAAGTTTCAGTACGGATACGATCACAAAGTCTGTTAAATCTGCACTAGATAATCATGATTATGTCGGAGCGACGGCGTTTCTTCAACGATATGGAAATGATCCTACTAAAATGGATAAAGGAACATATAACGCGATCCAAAATTCAATTGAAAAGCAGTATGCTCCTGTTAGGGCGTTGAAAATAGCTGATGCATTAGTTAGCCAGTACGGTACGAATAAAACCGCCTTAAATGCAGCTATGAAGCAATTTGAAAACGATCCATATTATGGAACTATTAGAAGCGCAGTTGATGCTAACTATTCAGATGCGCAAGCCGCAAAAACTCAGCAAGATAAATTAAAAATGAAATCTATATCTCAGGCAATGTTTAACATAAATGATATGAAGACAGCTGTTTCCGTAATAGGGCAGTTACAAGCAAATGGAACAATAGATGGAGATCAAGCAGATCAGCTTCTAACTCGTACTCGCAGTAAAATATCTGCTATGAATTACAAAGGACCCGCAACTCCAGAATCAAAAAATGCTACATGGGCGGCAGGTTATGAAACAAATGGTCAGCTTACAGGAGATATGGACACGCTAGAAGCGTACCAAAATACTGTAAATGATCCAGATAAAACCGTAACGCCTGCATTGCAGAAACGTGCAGATATGGCAAGCGTTAGAACGACTAAGTATTGGCAAATATCTTCCGGCGGTACCTATGATGCTGCGCAGGCTGATGCACAAGGGGAACAAACCCAACAAATACAATCAGCGTTATATGATTCAGTTGAAACTCTTGCTGAAAAAGGTATGACTCGTAGCGAAATAATGGATAGGATATCACCTGCTCTGGATCAATTAGGAATAGATAAAGATTATTTTAGTGGTACGGTAGAATGGGATAAACTAGGGAAAAGAAAAGGAGGAGTTCAGTAATGAGCACTTATGATGATGTATACGGAGCAATAGTAAATGGTACTGAAAGCCTTCCTGAACAAAAACCAGACAAAGGGTTCATAGGTAATCTAGTAAGCGATATCAAAGATACCACTATGAATTATTTGTCTACTGCTAAAAGTGATGTTTCTGCATTAGAAAATATAAGCATTGCAGATTATAATAGTGGTGATCCTGTAAAAGACATTCAAGACTATCAAGAAGCAAGGCAAAAAGCATTAGGAAGTATAGGAACTGACGTTGTACAGCCACCTTTAGGGGCGGCTGCTTTTGTTAACCCATATGCTGCCGCTGCATACTTACCATACTTGACTCAAGACGTTGGTAAATCAGTACAAGAACAAGGAGCATTAGCAACAGCAAGAAACTTTACATATGGTCAAGCTGTTGATTTTGCAACTCAAGAAAACTTAGGACAGAAATTTTACGATAAACCTTTTTCGGTTGGAGTACAGGGGCTAATGTCAGTTCTGCCTCCTGTTCTGATCGGAAGAGGAATATATAAAGGTGTTAAATCTAAAATTGGTAAGTCTGGAGAAGTGACGGGAGAAATAGCTGGGGAACCACAGACACTTCCTGAACAGCAGGCGCCACCAGAACAACAATATAGCCCTGCTCAATCTGCTGTAGATATGGAGCAGCAAACTGCTCAAAACGCTCAAGTTATATTAGACAATATTTATACATCTATCCCCAAGGTAACTGAAACAAAAGTTCCTACACCGGAAGAAATAAAAGCAATGGTCGGTGCTAATGGAGAAGCAATGCCACAAACTGAGCAATCACAAAGTGGCAATACTATTGATACTGGTCACGCCGATATAGATAGTATTATAAATTCTACAGCTCAAAAATATGATGTAGATCCTTCACTCGTTGCTAAGATAGTTAAACAAGAATCAAGTTTTGACCCTAATGCTACTAGTAGTGAAGGAGCACAAGGTCTAATGCAACTCATGCCGGATACCGCAAAAGAATTAGGTGTAGAAAATTCTTATGATCCTGCTCAAAATATAGATGGCGGTGTTAGATATATCAAGCAACTTATCGATGAAAATAACGGCGATGTCCACGCGGCATTGTCTCAGTATTATGGTGGTAAAGGCAATATGGGCTTGCCTGAATCGCAGCAGTACGCTGATGGTGTACTAAATCAAGACGTAGGTCAAGTAACGTCTACTGAAAATGTTCAACCACTCACACAAAAATATTACAATATTTCAAGTGAAGTAAGTGACACCAATCTTACTAATCTTACTGAACAAAAGCTAAACCTAATTGCTCGAGACTATCAAAATAAATATGGTGAAGCACTAGACGTAACTAGTGAAAAAAGAAGTGGCAACGGAGATTCTTGGCACGATAGCGGCCAAGCTGTAGACTTAGTGTCAAATAGATTAGCCAACGATCCAGAAGCACGTGCGTGGCTTGTAGAAGAAGGTAAAAAGTATGGACTTGCTGGTCGTGACGAATATTCTAATCCTTCCGAAGGTGCAACGGCTGGACATGTTCATTTCTCAGACCATGGTGAACCATTATCCGGATCATATAAAGGTGCAGGCGATACAGGAACAGGAGCAGGCAAAGGATCGGAATATTCGTCTAAATCAGCAGAAGACTTTGCAAGTAAAACAGATAGAATGAAAGCTGAATCTGATTTACAATTAAACGATGTTGAAAAGTCAATAGGCGAAAACGGTTGGAAAGAAACGTCTAATCAATATCTGGAAAGAGTATCTAAAGAACAAGACCAGCGAGCTAGTGAAACAACAAAAGAAATAACTGACAGTGCTGCAAAAGAAGTTAAAACAGACGATCAAATATTAGACGATCATAAAAATGTAGTAGAACAGGCATTGCAACAGGGCAAAGATGTTCCTGAACATGTATTAGACGAATATCCAGACCTTATTAATCAATATAAGGTACCACAAGGCGAAGGATATACGCCACTCAAAGAAGGACAATACGGATCTCTTGGCAATACAGATGTTTCACCAGCTAGACCAGAAACAATTAAAAACGTAACCGCTCCAGAAGTAAATAGACAGATTAAGCAATTTGTTCAAACTTATACAGGTAAAGTCGGTTCTAAGGCGTTTGAAGGTTTGTACGATGCTAAAGGTTATGCACGTGTTAGATCGTATGGAGACTTCGACACAGCCGCCCATGAAATAGGTCATGCTATCGATGATACTCTTAAAATACAAGGTTACAACGGAGAACTTGTTTCTGCTGCATCTAAAATATGGGGAGATAATAAAGTATTCCAGGGATACGATAACGTAACAAAAAGAGCGGAAGGAATCGCAGAGTTCGGAAGACAATACCTTTTAAACCGTTTCCATGCATCACAAAACTTCCCAATGTTTTTTAAAGCATTTGAAGAATCTCTTAAAAATAACCCTGAATTCGCTAAGAAAGTTAACGGCCTATCCAACACTATGCGTAACTGGTATTCACAGTCACCAGAAGCACGTGCGCGTGGCATGACGTCATTTGGCAACGAACTTCCTAAACCATCTATCAAAGACAGATTAAACGTAGTTATGGACAAAGCACAAACTGCATGGGTTAACAAATTACATGGTTTAGATAAACTAACTAAAAAGGCTGAATCTTATCTTGCTAAAGATCAAATGTTAAAGTATGAAGATAATCCTTCCTTGCAGGCTCGTACTGCTAACACTTCTCCTATCGGTCGTAGCGAATTAATGTTCGGAATAAAAGTTAAGGACCCTAAATTAATGACCGATGTTATGAATGAAGCATACGACAATAAAATTAAATACGTTGTCACGATGAAAGATATTTTCAATACAATTCGTGATGATGCAATGAACAAAAAATATCCAACTTATCTAAAAGATGGAAATATGAAAGATTGGCAAGAAGCTTTAGGAACATATGTTGGCGTAAATAGAGCAGTTGAATTGCATCAAACAAAGTTCGAAACACCTTTAAAAGACGCACAGGACATTTTAACAAATGCTAAAACTGCATATCAAGAATCACACGATAAATATAACTCTATTGCCGAATCAATCAAACAAAATAAAAAAGCAACAGGTAAAAATTATTATATCGATGCTGGAGAAACAAAATCATTAAACGAAGCAAGACAATCAGAAATTCAAGCAAAGGCTGATTTACGTCGGGCGCAAAATGCAGTTAAACATCTTCAAGATATGGGATACAAAACTCATATATCTATGGAAGATGCTAAAAAAATAGTAGATAATGCACCACAAGAATTAAAAGATGCTGCCGAAAAGACGTACCAATATAATGACAATTTACTTTCTATTCAAGAATCAAGCGGCTTAATTAGCAGCGCACTGCATCGTGAGTTAGAAAAGTATAAAAGTTATGTTCCTATGGCTAGAGACTTCTCAGAAGAAGGGGGAATTGAAGGTGCTTTCGGTGGCGGTGGTAAAGATTATGTAAATGTTAGTTCCGTATTAAAGAAAATATCTGACACAGGATCAACCAGAATCGTTAAAAATCCACTAGAACAAATGATCGCCAATACACACAAAGTTTTAGACGCAGCGGAAAGAAATAAGGTTGGTCAATCAATTGTTCGATTGAATAAAATACCTGAAATGGAAAAGTACATCGTAGAATTACCGGAAGGAACAACGGCAGATTCTAAAAATGCTATATTTACAGTAATGTTCAATGGTAAAAAGAAAGCTTATCAAACAATTCCAGAGTTTTACGAAGGAATTAAAAACCTAAACGAACCATCGTTTAACGCGTTTACGAGATTTTTAGCACCGTTTGCAAAGGCTTTAAGAATTGGCGCAACTGGTGTAAACCCTTCGTTTATTGTTGCTAATATGGTAAAGGATAATATCACAGCAAGTATTTATTCTAAAAGTATGATGCCTGTTGTATCTACCTTAGAAGGTATCAAATCGATGACTAAAGATACTAAACTAGTCTATGAGTTTCGTGCTTCTGGTGCTCCTATGGCGGCTCTCGTGGGCATGGATAGACCTGGTATTCAAAGTAGAATAAAGGTATTTACTAGTGACGGTAAGATTTCAGATGCACCAAAAACAGACCAGTTAAAATGGATTGCTGAAAATATGTTAGAAGCTGCAAGAAAAGTTTCCGAAACGTCAGAAAGCTCAACTAGGATAACACGTTTTAAAAAAGAACGTCAGGCAGGTAAATCTATTGGAGAATCAGGACTTGCCGCTAAAGATATTACAGTTGATTTCAGCCGTTCTGGAGTATTGGGGCAGCAAGCAAATCAAATAATTCCTTTTTTTAATGCAGTTATTCAAGGTGGAGACAGGTTTATTAGGGCATTTAAGGCAGATCCTAACGGTACAACTTGGAGAATGGGAAAATATATCGTATTGCCAACCGTTGCTTTATACACAATGAACTACGACCAAGACTGGTACAAAAAACAAGAAGCTTATGTCAAAGATTCCTACTGGTTATTCTCTCCAGACGGTGGTGAAACAATAATCAGAATACCCAAACCACAAGAATCAGGTATACTGTTTGGCTCTGTTATAGAGCGCGCTTTAGATCAAATGAATGGTATTGATCCTATAGGGATGAAACGATGGTCTAAGGACGCATTTGATGCGTTTGCGCCTAACTTTTTACCTACCGCAATACAGCCGATTATAGAATGGGTAGCAAATTATAGTTTCTTTACAGGCAAGCCAATTGTAGATCAAAGAGATCAGCAGCACAGCACAGCAATGCAATATAACGCTTATACAACTGAACTTGCTAAAAAACTTGGGTGGGCTACTGGTACAAGTCCGGAAAAAATAGATAATACTATTAATGGCTATTTAGGCGGTGCAGGAAAATTTATTTCAAGTGCGTTAAATCCAGTGCTAGGCGATACAAGAACTATGCCAAATAAAGGCGTTAGTGATATCCCCGGAGCAAGTAGATTCTTAGTAAATGGAAACTTTACTCAGTCTCAATCAGTTAATGATTTTTACGATACGTATGAAAGAATGCATCAAGAATATTCTGATAGTGGCAAGAAGAAACCAACAGCCGATATTACTAAAATAAATGCATTCCACAAGAAAATAACTGACATAAATAAAACAAATAGATCAATTTTAGACAACGATACAATGTCAGCAGATGAAAAAGGTGCTAAAATAGCAAGTAACAATAATAAAATTCATCAAATTGCATTACAAGCGAACGATAAGTTTCCACCACAATAAAGAAAGGGGATAGTAAATTGACAGTTTCGAACACAGTTAGAAAAAATATATACATTCTGAACAATTCAACAACTGTATTTAGTTATACTTTTGCGCTATTAAGCACAAGTGATTTACATGTTTATTTAGCTACAGGAGTAGATAGCTCCGTCCAGACCGAAATAACATCAGGATTTACAATAAATACAACTTCTAAAACCGTAACTTATGCAAACGCTGCTAATTACAGTAGCGATTACAAGCTTGTATTGTTGAGGACAACTCCCTTAACGCAAAGTTTAGATTTAGTAAATCAAGGTTCGTTTTATGCTCAAGACATTGAAAATTCCCTAGATAAGTTAACCGAAATTGCTCAAGAACATGAGGAAATGCTAGATAGAAGCGTAATAGTTCCAGTTTCATCTAGCGTAAACCCTAATGATTTACTAAATACCATAAATTCAAACGTAACAGCCGCAACTATAGCTGCAGTAAATGCAGAAAGTGCAGCGGAAAGCGCAGAAAGTTCAAAAGATACTGCTATTGCCGTGTTAGGGGGGGCGACGACTGCACTTGCAGAAAGTACAGGTTATGGTGTGGTTAATGGAAACATTCCTACAATATCAGGTCTTATTGAAACTATTCCTGCCCAAGTTATTCATATGCCAGATGGCCATAGAATATCAATTGTTCAAACAACTATTACGCATATAGCCGCAGATTCAGCAAATCCCAGAATTGATTTAACATATTTGTCTAGTTCTGGAATAGTTACGTTAATCACAGGAACGCCAGCGACAACACCAATTGTTCCAACATTACCTAATGGTGGTTTTAGCTTAAGCAATGTCAGCGTAGCGGCTAACGCAACAGCGGGAGTTATTACGGATACACGATTGTTTAAAAATAATATTCTCAAAAGATATCAAGCTAAAACATATGGAAATTACGAAAACGCTTCTGCTTTTAGTGTAACCGCTAATAGTGGTATAGGCTTATCTAAATTAAATACTCAAGTAAACGGAACAAGCGCACAAGGAGTAGCTCAACAAGGGTATAATCTAGATCATGTGGCAGGATATATGTCAGCATCGTCTTTTATTCCTATGGTATTAGATTCTAGTACAACATATACATCAAATACAATATCAAATGCTTCGATATCTACAGATAATTGTATACAAGGAATGTTTATAAGAACTCTTCATTCTCCAAATTATACAGGACAGGTAATGTCTATAATAAATGGTACAGCTACAGTTGATGGTTGGTTTTTAAATGGTACAGGTAATTCGTCAACACCTGCTGATTCAACAGGTGCAATAATTAATCCAAATGAAAAAATATTTGGGTTAAATATCGTAGCAGGAGCGTCAGGAAATGGAACTACTACGGGTGCTAAATATGTATCTGGAATTGAGGTCGATTTAGCAACTCCTGGCGATGGATCATCTTCTGATAGTGGCACCTATGGTGTCGAAGTTAAAACATTAAATGGTAATGCTGATGTTCATTTTTATAGCAATGGTAGACGTAACATTGGGTATTATTCATATGATGGCGGCGTTGGTAAAAATGCTAATTATGGGTTTAGATCAATTGGGGATGTTAGGGGGATATCAATAGAAGAATCAAAAACGCAAGCGATAGAAGTTGTTAAAAATTCAGTAAGTGTATTTCATGTAGACCCAAACGGAAAAACTCAAGCAACATCTTATGGAACAGTAAATTATGATGAATTATATAGTAACAACGTTCATAATAGTTCTGAATATGTATTAATAGGTCCTATAGCGCATGATATAACAGGATTAATTAGTAATCCTACATTTGGTGGGTTATATTGGATTAGTGGATACAATACATCAGAAGGGGCAGAATATCAAGCTCTTATTATGGTAAGGGCAGGTAATGTTACAAAAATCTCTGAAATTAACAATACAGGATTATCGGTTTTATATTCAGTATCATCAGCTCGAAGAATTACAATAGCTACATCTTCCGGTAATATACAGGCAATAATATCTAAAATAGTTGGATAATAATATATAAATTAATATATATTATTTAAATTTATAAAAATTATTAAATTAAACATCAATTATGTTTTTATCCCCTTTGCCATCCCTATTATAAAATAGGGAGTTGATTTGATGGCGTATGATTCTACAAAACCAACAAATAGCGAATTTTTAGCAGATTTTCCACCAGAAATGCGTGAACAGCTTCGGGCAATTATTGAGGATGCAATAGTTGATTCAGGATTATTGAATGGATTAAAGTCTGGCAATCTAGCCGGAAACATACCAGTAAGCAACGGCACATTAAATGTAAATTTAAATGCTGATATGCTAGATGTAAATGATTCAACATCTCTTGCAAATGCTTCGCATGATCATAATACAGCAACAACCGTTAAAAATGGTTTTATGATTAATATATCGATGTATCGGTACTCCCTGGAACAGCTAGTGGCGATACTATTACATTAGAATATGCTTTAGTAGTAGCAACTACTGAAGAATTTATTTATCAACCAATAACAGATGGAAACGTATCAAAAAGTGCATCAGAATCATTAATAACAGCAGGCGCCCCAACATTAACACCTCATTTTATTGGTGAAGAATATATGGATACAACTAGCAAAAAAGTGTATAGAGCTTTTGGGGTGAGTGCATCTAGCGATTGGGTAATTTTAAATTAAAAGGAGTGGCTAAAATGGCATTATAATTAACAATTATATTAGACAATGGGTTGGAAGTATCAAATGCTTATCATCGTATAGCTACGGTTTCAGGTGGTAAAAACCTAATGTCGATAATTCTAGATTCTTATATTGGCCAAACTGGATTTACATCGGGTAAAACTTTAGTTCAGTAAAAAACATATACATTTATACCTGCTGTTTTGGATAGCTCAACAAACTTTATCAAACAAGGATATGAATATCTTAAAACACTTGATGAATTTAAAGATGCTACAGATTGTTAATAAGAGGTAATATACAAAATCAAAAACACACATAACCCATTTCAACGACTGAATTAAAATATTGCAAAATAGGAGGTGTTCAACATTGAACCACAACGAAAAATTCAAATAAACAACTTTCTTATGATTGTGATATCATGTATGTTGACGGGTATAATAACCTATTTATTTGCATGTAACACAATTCACCCTAGCATGCAGCAATCTCAAAATGTTTATATCAATCAAAACGATAAGCCAAAGGTAAATCTAAATACCGCCAGCAGGGAAGAATTAAAGTCTCTTCCCAATATAGACAACAAGCGAGCCGACGCTATTATAAATGGCAGACCGTACCAAAGTATTTATGATTTAAGATCAGTCCGTGGTTTCGGCATAGAAACAATTCATAATTTAGAAAATCTAATAGAATGTGGGGGTGACTAAATTGCCTTGGGATTTATTGACCGTTCAAAATGTATCAGTCGTTGGTTTTCTGTTAATCGTTTGTATATATCTAGCAAGAGAAAATGATAAGTCTGCAACTAGAATTATAGATAACGCAAAGGAAAATAGAGAAAAAGCTGACGAAGATAAAAAACGTCTTATTAGTGAATGTGACGAAATGAGAAAGGAGAGAACGCAAGAAAGGCATGAATATACAACAGTTTTAACAAAATTAACCGAAGAGGTAGGAAGGATAGCAGACCAGCTAAAAATAATTCCTGAAATGGATAAAAAGATTGAATCATTGCGAATCGATGTTAGCATTCTTAAAAATGAGTCAAATATAAGCCGTATTAGTAAAGGAACATTGTCATGAACGCTATACAAAAACATATGATAACTGGTATCGTGTGTTTGTTCCTCTTAATGTTTGTTTTTTGGTCTATCGGGTTTTGGTGTAATGCTTTATTTAACACAAAATTTGATTTAAAAAGTTGCTGGGATGGTTTCCAAACTCTTAGCGGTGCAGGTGTTATGGCGGCTATCAAATATATAATTGATAGCCTTGTAAACTCTTCAAAGGATAATTTCCCATACGATAAAAAATAAAAGGAGTGTTTAAATGAAAGGTATTGACGTAAGTGCATGGCAAGATAGTATAAATTGGCAGGGCTTAAAAGATGATGGCTGCGAGTTCGTCATTGTAAAAATTGGACAAAGTTATAAATTAACTGATACATTTTTACAGCAAATCAGAGAAGCAGAAGAAAATGGCATGAAATTAGGAGTGTACTATTATTCAAAGGCAACATCAATCGAAGAAGCACAGCAAGAAGCTGATTGGGTAGATCAGCAGTTACAACAATATGTAGGCGTTAAAAATCCAGAAATGGGTATCTGGTACGATATGGAAGATCCATCTATTAGATCAAGCGGTGCAGACATTACGGCACTATGTAGTGCGTTTGTTAGTACTTTAAACGAAAGAGGTTATACGTATGTAGGTATTTACTCGTCTTATAATTGGTTGACGTCCGTAATTGACGTGTACAGCCTTGCAGATTATGTCCCATATTGGGTAGCTCAATATAACAGTCAGGATGATTTTTCCCTCGAATATCCAACAAAACAGGTTAAAATTTGGCAATATACAGATCATCTTTCTGATGATTTACCGTATGATGGTAATATTTCTTATTAATAAAAATAAAAGGAGAATGATAATATGACAGCAGAACAAACAGCCAACGTAGAAAAAATGAAAGCCGCTATTGAATCTTTAAAAGCAGCAGGAGAAGAACTATTTAAATCTCAGATTGCAGAAATTCAGGCAAGCATCGACGAAATCGAAAAGTCGGTTGAGACTACCACAGCAACGGTAAAAGAAACAATCATCCAGAAATACGGTCAAAAAGTATGGGAAGTAGTAAAAGCGATCGCGATTGTATTCATCGTATATAAATTATTTTAAGGGGTGGTGTTAATGAATGAAAATGTTAAAACTTATTTACGCATTGCCGGTGGTTTTATTGTTGTCGCTATTCTTGTCTACGCAGTTTGGTTCCTGTTCCGAAGTGACGTATCAGATCACGGAACAACAGCTAACGACGTTACAGAGCAACTTGACACAGTTGACAGCGAACAACGAGCAGCTCAAAATTCTCTTGAATCAGTCCAATCAGGACTTGACGACAGCCAGCGAACAGTCGACAAACTTGACGAGTCAACTCGAAACGCTCAATCAGCAGCTGACGGAATCAGCGAATCAAATACAAACATTGCAAACGCAGTTAACGACGCTAAAACAGCAAACAGCAGCAGCGCAGCAATCATTGCAGACAGCGAACGACGAATTGCAGACTGCCAGTCAATCATTCAAGACGTACGAAAAACAGCAGGAACGGTCACAGAAAATCATTAAGAAGCAACGTAATATCTGGGAAGCAATAGCGTGTATTTCTCTAGGATATGCAGTATCTAAATAATCAAAAGCGACACTATTAATTTAGTGCCGCTTTTTTAATATGTAATAATAAACAAAAGTTTATAAATAAATAATAAAAGTTTATAAATTATAAACAAAAGTGTTGACAATAACAGTTTATGTTGTTATTATATGAATATAGATAAAACAAACGAAAGGAGATAACGATTATGAAACTTTACATCAAGCCAATATTAACAGGGTTCGATTGTTTCCTAGTAAAAAACGAAGTAATAGAAAGACATATGCACTTAGGTAAAATGTCGCTAGTCGAAGCAGGAGACATTATGGAAGAACTTTTAGAAGATGTTTTCGGATTATATGAAATGGTGGTGGTAGAATGAAAGATTTTAGCAAAGGATTTTTGTTTGGAATTTTAATTTGTACAATAATACTTGTAGGTTTTGGCATTTCAGAATTTGAAGTACAAGCCATATTCTTAATAGAAATAATTTGTGGATTTTGCTACGGAGTAGTAGCGTTATTTAAAAAGTAGGAGGAAATTATGTATAGAGAAATAAAACCAGAAAAACTATCTGCTAACTTAAGGTCAGAAAGAAGTAAATTAAACATAACAATTGAAGAATTATCTTTCAGATCAGGCGTTAATACAAACACACTTACAGGATTATCAAACGGTAAAAATACAGGCTGTACCTTATCAACTCTCAACAAATTAGCCCATGCATTAGACGTATCAATCGAAGAATTATTATACTAGGAGGTTATACAGTGTCAACAAAAATAGTTTGCAAAAACGCAGTAAAAGCATTTTCATTACTCAACGAACTAACTAAAAAAATAGGTGCATATTCTGTCAGTTGGAAATATCGAGAAAAGCCAGAATTTCAATGCAGTAAAGAACCGCTTTTAACATGGTTAAATGATAATAACCTTAAATTTACATCATCAGATTACAGGTCAGAAACTTATGAATGTAATGAATTTGTAGCATTTTATATAATTGAAAAGGAAGATGACGAAAAATGAAAAATGTAACTGAACAACAAGACGAATTAAAAATGGAATTAACGGTTCTAGAAAATACTCACAACTTTACATGGAACAACGAACCAATCAAGGCAACACTTGAATCATACTCAGAAAAGTTTGCAGGACTTGTGGTAACAGCCGATAATCTAAAAAACATGGAAAAAGATCAAAAGGAATTAGGATCGATCCGCGTTAAACTCGAAAAGTTTCGCAAGGAAACAAAAAAAGATATGGAAAAACCAGTCAAGGCGTTTGAAATGCAAGTTTCAGAATTGCAACATATCATCGCTGCAGTAGAATCTCCCCTCAAAGATCAAATTGATAAGTACGAGCAGCAACGCATCAACGACCTGCGCACCGAATATACGAAAGAAGCAAAGGAAATTGCTGTCAATATTGGATTGCGTGACGAATACATGTTTGATTTTATTATCCCATCACAATGGACTATGCGAACAGCTACACGTGGCAAAGCGATTCAAGCAATTAACGAATCACTTAACGCATTGCTCCAAAAACAAACGTTGGAAGATACCGCAAAACAGCAGGAACAAATCAAACAGATACAAATTGATATGCTATGCAAAAACTACAGCGATACTTATTCATTGAATACGCCTATTTTACCGCAGGATTGCGCACACGAAACAAAAGATTGCAACCTTATGGATTTACCTAGTATCATCGAAAACTTTGCTAAGAAGCGAGCAGAGGTAGAAAATAAGGTGATAGAAGTTGTTGCACCAGTTATCGCAGCACCACCAGTACAACAACCTGTTTCAAACACAATTATTCCGAAACAATTTACAGATACGATAGTAACTAGAATTACTATGAGAATGTCAGCGGAACAGCTAAGACGATTTGATGAATTTATCAAAAATATCAACATTGAAGTAATAAAAAGGGAAGTGCGATAATGGCAGCAGAAAAAAAAGAAATTATACCAATCAACATTTACGATAAAATTCAATGTGCAAGAGTTGATTTGCAAGAATCGAAAATAAAAAAGTCCGGTAAAAATACGTATTCAAATTACGACTACTTTCAACTGTCTGACTTTTTGCCAGCGTTAAACATTATCATGCGAGATCGAAAACTATTTTCTTCGATTGAGTTTACTGAAAAAGAAGCAATCTTGACAATACTCAACACAGAACAAACAGATGAAACAGTAAAGTTTGTGTCACCTATGGCTGACGTTACGTTGAAGGGTGCTCACGCCATCCAAAACATTGGGGCTATCCAAACATACCAACGTAGATATTTATACATGTTAGCGTTTGAAATAGCGGAAGACGATGCTATTGACTCGCAACCACCTAAAGAAAATAAAGCCCAACCACCAAAACAAGAACACAAACAATCGGCTCCGACCAAAGTTACAGAAGATCAACGCAAAAGAATAGGAGCGATAGCAAAAGAACTTTCGTTATCGTCAGAAGATATGAAAGGTATCATGATAATGAAATATAAGATTGATTCTTCTCATAATCTTACTAATACTCAAGCAGGCGAAATGATTCGCGGCTTAAAACAATTTAGTGAGGAATACATGACACAATCATCGTCAGCAGAAGACGACAAAGTTTTAGATGCAGCGATAGGAGGCAAATAATATGAAAATATTAGTAGCATGCGAAGAAAGTCAAGCAGTTACAATTGAATTGCGTAAATTAGGACACGAAGCGTATTCATGCGACACTGAGCCGTGCAGTGGTGGTCATCCCGAATGGCATTTACAGCAAGACGTTACGCCACTACTAGAACAAAAATGGGATATGATTATAGCATTTCCTCCTTGTACTTATTTAAGCAATGCAGGCGCCTGCCGTCTATATCCAACAAAAGGTAATTTAGATATTGATAGATACAACAAAGGAGTGGCTGGTAAAGAGTTTTTCTTAAAATTTTATAATGCTAAATGTGAAAAAATAGCTATTGAAAATCCTGTCAGCAGTACGGTTTTTGAAATGCCAAAGCATACTCAGGAAATACAGCCTTATATGTTCGGCCATCCTTATACTAAAAAAACTAGATTGTGGCTAAAACGATTGCCTAATTTAATACCAACAGATTTAATTAATCCTATAGGACCATATGTACCAGCCGGAACTGGAAGAAAAGACCGAACTAAATATGGATCAGCTAAACGCGGAGAAGATGCCAAAAATAGAAGCAAGACTTTTCCCGGTATAGCAAAAGCAATGGCTATGCAGTGGGCAGGCGGATGCAATGATTAAATGTGCATCATGCGAACACTACGTGCTAAACGATTGTAAAACTAGAATGCACTCAGGTTGTGGTAAATATGTCCACAACCCAAAAGGAGAAATAGCAACAGAATCCTCAGAGTTTACGTTATGTCGTGGCGAAGAGTTGCCGCTAATCAACCAATGGTCAACGGATACGTATTGCATTCAAGGTAAATTCAAACATATATGGACTATAGACCGTGTCACCACAGGACCAAAAACCTATATTGCATCTTACAAGTATTACGTAAAAGAAAATGAAGAATTTATTACAGGAGATATTATAGTAAAAAATGTATTTCCTTTTGTGACAAAATAATGAAAGTTAATATAGAAAATCAAAACTACAAAGGAATTGTTTTAAGATATTACGGACGGAAAACAAAATTAGCAGCTAGGTTTGTAATATTTGATACAAACCAAAACATATGGATACCACGAAAACATTTAGACGATGATTTTAATATAATTGACAATATAGATTATATTGTTTTTAAATGGCAGACTAGACATAAAGTAAAATTAGCTAAAGAAATAATTAACAATAGAAAATAGTTCTTTACTTGTTATACCAACATGTGGTATTATATATTTATGGAGGTGATGTAGTGGACTTAAGAGAGTTTAGAGAAAAACATAACTTAACTCAAGCGGAGGTTTCTAGATCGTTAGGAATTAGCTTAAACACATATATTCGGTGGGAAACAAAAGTCGGCAATCCTGGCTATGAAAACAAAATTAAACTTGTTGAATATATGAGACTGAAAGGCGAAATTTATGAGTGATATTAAATGGATCAAGATTACAACTGATATTTTTGATGATGAAAAAATGAAACTTATTGATTCGCTGCCGGAAAGTGATGCTCTAATAGTAATATGGTTTAAACTTCTTACACTGGCTGGCAAGGTAAACGACAGTGGTTCGATATACATTAGCAAAAAGATGCCCATAACTGACGAAATGCTATCTACCATATTTAATCGTCAATTAAACACTGTTAGATTAGCCCTTAACACATTCGTTGAATTTGGCATGATAACGGTTGAAGATCATATCAATATTACTAATTGGGAAAAGCATCAAAATGTTGATAAAATGACACGAATAAAAGAACAAAATGTTGAACGGCAGCGTAGACATAGGGATAAAGTCAAGGAAATACCACAAGATATAGATAATAACGTTATAGTAACGTTACGTAACGCTACAGATAAGATAAGATTAGATAAGATTAGATTAGATAAGAATATAAAACATATAGATAATTTCGCTGACCGCTTCATTGAGTTTTGGGAAGATTATCCGAAGAAAATAGGGAAAGGGGCGGCTGAGAAAAGTTACAAGAAAATCAATCCTTCTCAAGAATTACAAGAAAAAATAATAGAAGCAGTTAAAACAGCTAAACAGTCGCAACAATGGATTAGAGACAATGGACAATTTATTCCAAATCCGGCAACGTGGCTGAACCAAAAAAGGTGGGAAGATGAACTGCAGCCGAACGGAGGAAATAGTATAAATATTAACCCTCAAATGTCAATGGCTCAAAAAGCTATAGAAATGCTAAGGAGCAAACAGGATGAATAACGAGCATGAAGCAAAAATTATAATGACATTAACGCCGTATTTGATGGCATTTCCTCAAAGCAAGATGAACGAAGGAAGCTTATTAGTGTACGCGAAGGCGTTAAGTTCACTCAGTATCGCAGAGATAGAAGCATCAATGTTAAAACTTATGCGTACAAACCGTTTCTTTCCTTCTGTAGCAGATATTTTTGAACAGGCTAATAATATAGACCAGTTCTTAAATAAATCGGCACAGAAGTCGTCTGACGAAGCGTGGAGCGAGGTTATGAAAGAGGTACACAGTGCATTTATATATAGAAAACCTAAATTCTCGTCAAAAGAGGTAGAACGTGCCGCACTGAACATGGGATGGACTTCGTTGTGTAATTTAGAAACCGATGCAATGAATACCGCGAGAAGCCAGTTTATGAGAATATACGATTCAATTATAAACCGCAGTAGGAACGAAAAGACGAATCAGGACATTATAAATGCATTGCCATCCAAAACAGTAAATGAATTGGTGACAGGGATAAGCAATAAATTTATGTTGGAAAAACCTAAGGAGGATAAAAAAGATGGCTCAAAAGAGTGATGATTTTCGCAGACTCAACAACGAATGTCTAGCATGCACAAATTTCGTTGAAATCATAAATACGCAGCGTAAAGGTAAAGTATGTATGTCTACAGACTGCAAGATAAAGGGAATAATAAATGTAAAGACAAACGGCTATGACGAATTTAAATTAGTCGTGCAAAAAGAAAAATATAATGTATCGGATATATGCAGAGACTTATTAGGATGGTATGACCCAATGAAGGGGGTTAACGCATGACAGCAAATGACATAGACTATTGGATACGACAGGCGAAGCGTAGAACCGAATTAGGAAACGCAACGGTAGTAATACTAGTACCACACGGAGGCTATCAAACGATGCCACGTGAAATGGCTGAAAAGAAGTATAAGGGAATGATTGTGTATCCTAAACCTATAGAAAAGTTAAGTGTTTCGGTGGTTACGTTAGGCGAATACGTTCAGAAAACTTACGATATGGGGGCGGATTGATATGGAAGGTACACCTAAAATAGAAGCAACAGGTAAAAGTTATCTTAGATTCGATCGGCATAAGCGAGAACATCGTGAAAAGAAACAAAGAAAGCAAGCTAGTACTATGTTTAAAAATGTACTGGATGGAATGATGGGAGTTGATTTACGTGCATGAAATGACAACAATTGAAAAATTACAATATATCCATGATGTTATTATAGTTGAAACTGGATTATTTTACGGACATGGATTTGAAGAAGCAATTTTGACGGCAATTAAATCAATAGAAGATCAGACCAAGTATGAAGCGGCTTTAAAAATGATGGCAAATGAAAATATACCGGACAATTCTTATCAGTTTTGTTATGCATGTATAAATGAAGATACAAGCCGAAGCCCATACGCAGGGCGCGTGTGTCAACGTCATGAAGGTGGAAAAGGCGTAATATACACAAACGAATGCGGACGTGCGGCTATAGTTTATTATAAAAATAAAACAGGACTAGGCGGCGACGTAAATGTATAGTACAACACAAATAGTACTAACATTTATAGCCGGCGCGATGATAGGCGGTACATTAGGCGTAATAATAATGGCTGCCTGTGCAATAAATAAAAGGAGTGATGATTGATATGGATGAACAATTACACGCTATATGCGAAATAATAGACGAAAGAAGTCGTCAAGATGATAAATGGGGGCAACAGAATCATCAGCCTCAATTCTGGACAGGGATACTAGGGGAAGAGTTTGGAGAATTGTGCGAAGCGATAAATGAAACAGTATTCAATAACGGTAAGCATGCTAAACCAAAAGGCGGCTATGAAAACATGAGAAAAGAAGCGGTACATGTGGCAGCCGTAACGGTTGGATTTTTGGAATATCTGGAAAGAAATAATGGTAAATTTATAGACAATAAAGATGGGAGTGACGATTGATGGCATACGGTAAAATAGATTGTCTAACGGTATACTATGGATATTCCGGTAAAGCTGATAACTATAGAGTTGGGCAGCCGATAATGTCAAGAGACGTTGACGGCAATATTATTACAAGATATATAGAAACAATAAAAGATGCAGGGAATGAATTTGATAGCGGAATTTTTACATGTTATCAGTTGTTCGACAAAAACGAAAACTTAATTGCTCAGTTTGAAAACGGAACATACGCAACGTGGTTTGACGATGCAGAAAAGGTGATAAAATAAATGTTTGACACATATTAAAACATATGTTATTATATAGAAGTAAACAAGGTTTGACATTGTTAGAACTCATTTACAGAGTGGGTTCTATAGAGTGCCAAACACTCTAATAAAGTTAGGGGGATTTAAATATGGTAAACGGATATAAAGGATTTGACAAAGACTTAAAATGCAGAGGATTCCAGTATAAAGTCGGTGAAGAATACGAAGAAAAAGAAGCAAAAATTTGTAATAGTGGATTTCATTTTTGCGAGTTTCCACTAGATGTTTTTAAATATTACGAACCAGCATCAAACAGATTTGCAACAGTATCAACAAACGAAAAAGTTTATGGAGACAATGATGATAGTAAAAAATGTTCAAGAAAAATAAAAATAAATGCTGAAATTGGGCTACCCGGAATTATTAAAGCTGGGGTTGAATTTATTTTTAATAAAGTTGATTGGAAAAATAATAAAGAATCAAATACAGGAAATCGGTCAGCGGCTACCAACACAGGATATCAGTCAGCGGCTACCAATACAGGATATCAGTCAGCGGCTACCAACACAGGAGATCAGTCAGCGGCTACCAATACAGGATATCGGTCAGCGGCTACCAACACAGGATATCAGTCAGCGGCTACCAATACAGGATATCAGTCAGCGGCTACCAACACAGGAGATCAGTCAGCGGCTACCAACACAGGAAATCAGTCAGCGGCTACCAACACAGGAAATCGGTCAGCGGCTACCAACACAGGAGATCAGTCAGCGGCTACCAACACAGGAGATCAGTCAGCGGCTACCAACACAGGAGATCAGTCAGCGGCTACCAACACAGGAAATCAGTCAGCGGCTACCAATACAGGATATCAGTCAGCGGCTACCAATACAGGATATCAGTCAGCGGCTACCAATACAGGAAATCGGTCAGCGGCTACCAACACAGGAAATCAGTCAGCGGCTACCAACACAGGAAATCAGTCAGCGGCTACCAACACAGGAGATCAGTCAGCGGCTACCAACACAGGAGATCAGTCAGCGGCTACCAATACAGGAAATCGGTCAGCGGCTACCACAGAAGGGAAAGAATCTGTGTCTATTTCGTTGGGAATTGAAGGGCGGGCAAAAGGAATAAAAGGATCATGGATTGTACTTTCAGAATGGGAAAAAGATAGTAGTTATGAATGGCACAGAAAAACAGTTAAATCTTTTAAAATTGATGGTAAAAACATAAAAGAAAATACGTTTTATATTTTAGAAAATAATAAAGCTGTTGAATACAAAGAAGGTGAATAAATTGATAAACTGCAATAGGTACAAAAGTTTAAATCTACCATATTGCCGTATATGCTGCCAAGACTGCGTAACATCAAATAAATGTAAAAGTAAAATAAAATGTTCAGACAATCCAGAAGTGTGCGAAAGCGTAGAAAAATTAAGTTGGGATGAATCTTTGAAATTAGATTGTCCGTTTTAGGAGGAATAATATGTTTTTAAGTGTAGACCCGGGTTCAACTGAAAGCGCATATGTAGTATGCAGAGAAGAAGATTTAAAGCCGATAAGATTTGGTAAAGCAGAGAACGAGTGGATATTAAACAATGTGGCAGAAATTATAAAAAATCAATCCGTTAAACACGTAGCAATAGAACTGATGCAGTGTATCGGTGGTAAAAATAGTGGAGTAGGAAAAGAAACATTTGAGACTTGCTACTTCATCGGTGAATTACGGCACTGCATCACGCATATGACTAAAATTAAAGAAATAGTACCAATCTATCGCAACGATGAAAAAATAGGCATATGCGGAACAATGAGAGCAAATGATTCGCTTATACGCATGACTTTGATCGAGAAATATGCAAAACATGATTTTAAAGGCGGCAAAGGAACAAAATCGAACCCTGATTGGTTCTTTGGGTTTAAAGCGGACATATGGCAAGCATATGCACAATGCTATATCCTTAAATTAAAATTGGAGGGTAAAATGTAATGGTATTTGAAATTGATTTAGAAGAAATGGAAGAGTTTAAATTTTCTATTTATGTTAATCATTTTAGAATAAATAGAAAAGAAATTGAATATAAAGAAGTAGAAAAGGGCTGGGTTAAAACAAAATTAGTAAATATATCTATGCTAGTAGAACATCCAGAACTTATTGAAAAATTACCATATAAACCAACAAATTACAAAGATTATTACTATATTGACAGATCGGGTAAAAGTAGTTTTTCAGTGTGCTGCAAGATGTGGAACAATACATTGTTCGATATGCTAAATTACAAGGCAGGGAATACTTTCAAAACAGATAAAATATGCTATAAAAATAAAGATAAAATGGCTAAAGAAATATTCGGCTCGTAATTAAAGCTTTAAACATATTCTAAAATATGTTATAATGTATATAGATAGATAATCAAGAAGGTGAACGAATGAAGATAAACAAAACTTATAAAATCGTTGGTAATAATAATACGGCTACAATTGTAAGACTAACTAAGCAGCTAGAAGAACTGGGAATATCAAAAGGAGAAAAGGTTATAGTATATAACGAAAAAAGTAAGATCATAATTGAAAAAATGAAGATAAAAGGCGATCCGCGAAAACGAATAGTTGGAACAAACGGCAAGGCGTTAATAGTAAGCATGGCTGTACCTCTTAAGAACGCTTATATAAATAAAGGTGATTCTATTTTGATTTACAACGAAAACGGTAAAATAGTAATAGAAAAAGGCGAACGATAATGCTAAACAAAAATAAGCCAGTTCGATTAAAAGGTGCAGCGTTAAGAAAGTTGCATGAAGAAGTTTACGAGTTAGATGGTGGCTGTGACGTTCTTGACAACTCAATATGTATACCACCGGGAACACCAGCCCACCATGTAAACTTTGGAGCATATAAGGAAGACATAAAAGAAAATATGTGCATGCTATGGAACGGTAACCACGTACGAGCACACTCAGGAGAATGTAAAGATATCGAAAGACAATGCAAAGCGTATCTTCGTGAACGAGACGGGATAAACAAGTGGAATAAAGAATAATACAGAATATTTAGAAAATAGGTGATATTGTGAAATGTGAAGAATGCCCGATAAAAGAAAAATGTTATCTAGGAAACAAAAACGTAGAAGATGAACCTTGCGACCTGTGTAAGCACGGAAAAAAGTATCAATACGAAGAACCGTGCATGTATTGTGACGATGTTGATTGCAGATTTGAACCAAAAGAAGGTATTTGAATGATTTGTAAAAATTGTCCTATAAAACATAATTACAAGGATAGTACGTTACCGAATAACGGCACTCAGTCTTGCTATAAGTGTAAGCACGAAACGGCTATATTTTGCGTAGACCAAGACGGTAACGCATGTGAAGAAGGAAACTGCATGTTTGAACCAAGGGAGGCAAGCAAATGCAAGACATAATACTCAGTGAAACCGGAGGACTACAAGAACATCAACGTCTATTAAAAGTGGCTGAAAACAACATACGAGAAGTAGTCAGCCACTTGACGGAATACAAGATCAATCGAATGAACGCAAGATCGAAGTACGATGACCTACTCAGTACTGCAAAGATAGTAGCTATAGCAGAATACGGACTAAAGCCAAACCATCAGACAATTATAAATGCATATGCAGCCGCACACGATGAAGTTAAGAAAGCCAAACAAGAGTGGTTAAGCTGCAAGGCAATAGAGATTAAGGCTGTAGACCAATTGGAGCAACAGCAGGGCGTGAGAGACACTCTAAAGGTACTATGCCGATCCGAACATGAAAGCTATAGGTGATGGTATGGCGGGATATAAAATGACACGGTTGGAAGAAAAAGGCGAAGTATTTACACTTTATCGTTTTTCTAAAAAAGATTTTGAAAGAATTAATAGCTTAACAACAGGCATGCCAGTATTTAAACAAAATAGCAGATACGTATATGTTAAAGTGAAAGGTGATAGATTAAATGAAAAATGATGAATTTAGAGATATTTGCGAACATGAAAAGTTAACAGATCTAATCAGGGGACAGCACGAAGAACCAAAGTTTTACCACTTTACAAACGAAATGAACATATTCACGGTGCCAATATTCGGGAAAAAGTATGGCGATGTAAGGAAGCACTTAGGCTTAACAAAGCCGGAACAGTCGTTTAAAGATGCATTAAGCGGCGAACCAGCCACGCTAGAAGTATTAGAGTGGCTACAGAATGAAGATGTTAGACTAATCGGTCTAGGATATTCATACGCGGAACGTAAGGCGACGATTGACAAACGGTTTAAGACAGGGATAAAGTAATGAAAAAGTTTAGATGCCCGGAGTGTAACTACTCAGGTACTGCACAAGAATGGAACGACGAACAATCGTTTTTAAGTAGACCACACCCAATAGAAAGCGGTGATATGGTTGAATATAATTATATATGTCCAGGCTGTAGCGAAGCGATATCAGGAGAAGAAATATGGGAGGTTGAATAATAAATGAACACAGAACAAATTGAGTATAGATACAATAATGATCCTAAAATACACAATTTAGTTAAAGCATTAGAAAGTTTTATTACAGTTTATGGATTTTCACCTGCCGAAGTTTGTGAAGCTGCTGATTTTGCTGCTACAATAATATTAAAATCATGTCCATTTCACTATAAATATCAAGATAGGTAGAAAGGAGCGTGATCCTATATCTACGGCAGGCTAATCACCTGCTAAAATAAAAAAGGGGTGTAGTAATGAAATATATAAGAAAACCTATAACGGTAGAAGCGTTTCAGTATGACGGTGATCTTAAGGGAACTGATGGAAAGTATTATGTGCCTGATTGGGCGGTTAAAGCGTTTGGAAAAGGTGATATTTATTACGATTTTGCAGGGGATGAACCAAGCGAACTGTTTGTTAATTTTGAACACCCTGTTCGTGGCAGATGGGTTCTGGAAATTGGAGATTATATAATAAAAGAAAACAGCGAAATATATGTATTAAGCAACAGATCGTTTAACGAAAGATATGAACTGCCAAAAGAACCACATGAAACAAATATTAAAACATATCTAAGCATTACAGGAATAGTTCTAAAGGCAGAACCAGCGGTACGCATTGGCGAGTTAAACTATACAGAATTAGAACCAATACCCAGAACTATGGAACGCAGGGAACAGGGCTATAGAGTATACTTTAAGAGTGGTGTAACAACGTGGATCGATAAGGCAGAGTTTGAGAGGATTCACACAAAAGTAAAATTCCCAAATAAATAAATTGTATTTTTATAAACAAGTGATATAATAAAAACGTGACTAGAAGTATCACCTAGCTAGTGATATAAGATGCAATCCGTCATCACCTAGTCACTATACAAATATACGGAATAATACGGATGGCTATTTAAAGCATCTACGGAGAGTTAATACTCAATGTAGATGCTTTTATTTTATTAAAAAAGGAGAGGATAAAATGGGTGTAAATCCGTATGGGTTTTTGCAAAATAATTATTTAAGAGCAGCACAGGCGTATCAACAAAAATTAGGGCAGATAGCACCACCGCCAACACCGTCTATAGCTAAAACCGATCCACACATATATGACGATAAATTTAAGACTATGACACCTGAACAATTGCAGCAGTTTGATAAGTTATGTACTGATGCAGGATTAAGTACGCAAGAAGTAATAATGTTTAGGGCAGACAAGACGGGCAATCACACTGCTGAGGACGTGGCAAAAGAGATCGGACTAGATTACAGTACCGATATAGGTAAAATATCGTTTAACGCCATTCTGGAATCAGCCAATCGTAAGATAGTTAATAAATATGGGCAGGGTATGCAGTAATGAACCGGCACGATGAAAATAAATCAATCAAAGATCAGCTAAACAATATGTCAAAAAGCGAGTTGAAGATGATAGCAGACGAATGCGGCTTTGTTGACGATGATTTACGGCTGCTCATTAACGCATTTTGCAATAAGAAGTCTAATCAATATATTGCTCAAGACTTAAATATTTGCGTAGATTCGGTAGCCAAACGCAAGCGAAAAATCATAGATAGAATTTTCCAGTATAAGCAAACATTTAACCGAAAACCAAACATATAAATATTACATTTTTATTACAGTTTATTTACAATATGAGACAGCAAATACCTCCTATAATTAGTATAGAATCTAATTTATAGGAGGTATGTTTTATTATGATAACAACGGGAACAGAAACAAGTGGATATCCGGTAGTACTGGGAAACGGCTCAAGTGATTCATCTGGCTTTGGTGGCATGGGTGGAATCGGTGGGTTGCTTATTGGTGCTCTTTTATTTGGTGGTAGAAACGGATTTGGCGCAAACGGCACAGGCGGCGCAATTGAAGGTGCTCAGGTTGGACAGCTTAACGGTATCCAGGCACAGGTTACAGGGTTAGCTAGTCAATTGTCTACAGGGGCTATTTCAAGTGAAATCAACGAACTTGAAGGAAGTTTAAACGCAGCTAATATTGCTAACTTGCAGGGTATTAGTCAGAATGCTTTGACTTATCAGGCTGGCAATGCAAACGTATTAGCACAGCAACAAGCGTCGAACTACACGACTTTGACAAGCATTAACGGTCTTGGCAGAGACATTATGGCTCAGAGCAATCAGAACGCTTTACAGCAACTTAACTCTTTCAACAACTTGACCACGACTAATTTACAGTCATTTAACGAATTATCTCGCGATAATGGCAACGGCTTCAACGCAATTGTAGCAGGGCAAAACGCAATGGCTGCACAAATGGCAGCTTGTTGTTGTGACATCCGTTCAACAATTACGGCTGATGGTTCCATGACTCGTGCTCTTATCAATGACCTTAACGTACAAAGCTTACAGACTCAGCTTTCTGATGCTAAAAACCAAAACAGCAACTTGGCTCAGTCTATTGCTTTCCAAAACTCTCAGCAAGACCAAACAAACGTTATTTTACGTCACCTTATCCCATCCACGGTTACGGTGTAAGGGAGGTAATCTAAATGGCTAGTCCAATTGCATTAACAACAACAGCAGTGACGGTCGTGCCGTTTAATGCACGCAGAAGAACGTTGATGCTGCAAAATACAGGGGCGGCAGTAGCTTATGTAAAGAAACAAATACCTGGGGCGGCGGTAAGTATTCCATCGGCAACAAATTACGATTTTGAACTGACCGCACTTGGAACAGAAAGTGGTATTTTAAAGATCGATTCAGCGGCTTCGTTTATGGCAGTAGGGGCTGCGGCAACTACTCTCGCATACATGGAAACCGTTGTAGGAACCGTGGTGTAACGTATGGGAAAGGTAATGTGGTCGCAAGGACAGGTTTACACTATTGATCCTGCTGCTGACTTAGATACGTTGCTTACGGAACAAATGGCATGGGAACAGATTAACAGCCATTTCGCAGCAGACTTGGCAGGAATATATCATAGGATGGGTTTAAATGGTTTTAAAAGGATGAAAAGGTACCAGTCCATTAAGGAGAATAAGGAATCGGCAGAACTTCGGCATTACCTTATAGATTATATGGATATACTTCCAACGGAAAACTTTGCATACGTGTCACCTACATTAGTAGCTAGCCTTAAAGACGGATTGAATCTAGACCATACGTTATGCTCTGAAAATATTGTCAGATTAAATCGCATTATGGAATTATCATTAAGTGGAAACAGCTATAGCGTTATTCCGATGGTTGATGGTCTGATAAAGAAAGAAAATAAACGTCTGGTAAAGATTAAACGCGAATATATAGAATGTGAATTTGCAGGGTGGGACAACACTTACATGATGATGCATGACAAGGCATTGCACAAAATGTATAAGTGCAAAGAGAAAAAAGCATACGGCTGGAAGAAATAAAAAGGCAGGGGCTTTATAGCCCTCGCCTTTTTATTTTACTATCGTTTCTTTTCCAGATTCGTCACACATGGTTATTTCTTTAGAGATACTTCCGTATGCTGATTCTAGCCAAGCCTTTCCCTTAACCTCATCGACTATGCCATCCATAGTACATATATACGTAGTACTATCCGTAGGCAACCTGCTTTTAATTTTTTCATCAAATTCTATAAATGCCACAAAAGGCATAATAACACCCCCCTAAGTTAATTATATATCAATATTTATAAGATACAATATTTTATTGTTTATATATAAAATAAGTTGTAATTAACTATATATAATGGTATAATATTATTAAGAAGGTGATAACATATGGTTACTAGATCAATTGTATTTACGGATGAAATGTATAAAAAGCTGCAGACAATAGCAGATGAAGTAGGGATACCAGTTTCAACAGTTGTTAAGATGGCGTGCTCAGAATATTTGAAAAAGGAGAATAACGTTGAAAACAAAAGAAACTGAAAAATGTGAGTATGCAATATTTAAAGCTACAAGAGCATCAGGACTAGGAATATATGGGGGATTTGAGGTGTCTGTAGGATCTGGATACGGGAAAGAAAGAGTTGACTTCATGACAATGAACTCAAAAGAAGAGTTTAGGTGCTATGAAATAAAAGTTAGTAAGTCAGATTTTAAAAGTAAATGTGCGTTGTCATTTATAGGAGATTTTAATTTTTTTGTATTACCTAAAATATTATATGACAAAGTAAAACTTTTAATACCTGAAAATATTGGAGTATATGCAGTTTATGAAAATGAATGTATTGCGAATAATGGATCTATTATAAAAGTTCCGACTGCATACTTAGTAAAAAAATCATCTAGGAATAAAGAGGTAGATAGAAAAATATTAATGCATGCAATGGTTAGGTCACTGTCTAGATTAGAAACTAAACAATTTAATGAAAATAATACAAAAATTTATAAAGGAGAATAACGACAAATGAAAAAACTGAATAGCGGAATTAAAAGTGAAATAAAATGTTTATCCATGGTATCTAACAAAACTTTAAACATGGTAAAAAATGATTGCCCTGACGAGTATGGACTAAACAATCATTGCCCTAGCAAAGATGAATCAGTTCCATATGGGGAAATGAAAGAATGCGTAACATGCTGGGAAAAGGCACTAGATGAAATAGAGTAAAGGAGAATAACTGATGTGTTACTCAGGAACATGCGAATTTGAAAACCATATGGGAGATTGCATGACGTTCAGCCCTAGATATTTTGAAGCACAAAAAATTGCTAAGAAATATGATATAAATGTATGTGCTATTGGTGGATTTGCTCAATACGACGAATTTTTACAAACAGATAAGGAGTTTAACGAATTAGTTATAAAGGCAAGAAAAGAACTTGACTAAATTACGGGGAGTGAGAACATATGAATAATATACTAATGATTAGAAACGTTCAAGGATACATTGACGAAAACGGAACCGTACAGCTAAGCTTAGTAGACTGTGCTAGAGGATTAGGATTTATAGAAACAAAAGGTGGATATGTCAGATGGCAGCGCGTATATGGATATTTAGAAGATTTTGGTTTCTCCACTAGTGGAGAAGGCGAACTTGCCTTTATTCCGGAAAATATCTTTTACAGATTAGCCATGAAAGCCAGGAACGAAGTTGCGGAAAAGTTTCAAGCGTTAGTATGTGATGAAATACTGCCGGCCATCCGTAGAACAGGATCATATAACATGCCGAAGATGACACAACAAGAAATACTGATTGCTACGCTCAAAGAGCAACAGAAGATTGTGCAGCGCGTCGACAGCCAAGACGTAGCCATTAAGACGATCAACAATAAGCTAGAAAACCAAATGACGATCGATCACGCATCGCAGCGAAAAATACAAAAAGAAATAGCCTTGCGCGTATACACAAGACTATTAGAAAATGGATTACCTGAAAAAGATGTAAGTCGAACTGTTGATGAAGAA
>Ga0302272_1000192_pt1 | contig 29429 bp, 25 predicted proteins | sample III_Bog_N1_2_FD_198772 | JGI IMG/M metagenome (GOLD analysis project Ga0302272, IMG submission 198772) | Peat permafrost microbial communities from Stordalen Mire near Abisko, Sweden - III_Bog_N1_2 | ecosystem: Environmental > Terrestrial > Soil > Wetlands > Peat | place: Sweden: Abisko...
CAGATCAGTAATGCGCTGGTCATAGTCATCCAGCTGTTTTTGATATGACTTGTCTGTTTGAACAAATAGTCCGTTAATGGGGTCTTTTGCTTGCTTAACCCAATACGAGAGGGCGCTTGCTATGCCGCGCGAAAAAGTGAAGGTTCCACTACCGCTGCCCACTGGAGCAGAAATAGAAAGCCCTTGCGCATCACCAGATTTTCCAATCAACGTATCACCGGAGCGTAGAGCTGCTGTCATGACTGTGCCGTTCGCTGATTTTGAAATAGTACCCGCATCCGCATTCACCTGGTAGGTGCCCGCTTTGGTGCTGTCGTTGTATTTTCCCATCGTGAACTGGGAGTTGTCTTTCGAAAAGCCAGTCGCTGCAAACAGAGACTTTACGCCGTCCATATCCGCTTCAATCGCGTCGGTAAGTTTTGTGTCATCTACGACCAACAAACCTGTTTGGTAATCGGTTGTAATACCAAGGCGTGAAAGGCTCGTGTAATTCGTTTTGCCATCGAGCTCTTTTACTGGTGACGTTACTATGCTGGTGAGTTGAGACTTAAGGCGTTCTGTAGTTTGATCGTTAGCGAGCGCGCCTTTGCTGGTCACCGATTGTTGACTTGATGACTTGCTATTGCTGACGGTAACCTTGGTCTGATCCTTGATGTAGCTCATCACGTTGTTGTATGCCGTGACAAAAGCGTTAATTTTAGACTTGACACCTGATTCATCAAGAGATAGCGAAAGATTCACTGTTGCAGTGGGATCCGCTTTGATCAGCTTGATGTTTGTTCCAACAACCGTAGTGTTGTCTGTATTAGACTGTGAGCAGATCGGAGTACCATCAAGTATATACGCAGAACGTGCGCCTTCGGTGATCTCATTAATAAACGAGGACTTTGCTTTTGTTGATCCCAAATCCATGGAGCTTGTGGCGTCTTGCCCCGTATACGCCATGGTCATGGACATCGTTCCCGAACCTGTTCCTGTATTGGTCAAAACAAACTCACCAGACTTATTGATGGAGACATCTGTATTTGCGCCAAACGCAGCTTTGACTTTCGCTTGCAGATCGGCCAATGTCGATTTTGTTGCGTCGATGGTAAAGTCAGTACTGGTAATCGCGCCATCTGCACTGCTTCCTGAAATTGTAATGGTATCGCCAGTCTTTAGCTTGTTACCAGAGATAGAGGTAAAGAGCTCACTGAATTTTGTGGTTGCATCGGCAGCACCACCTGTAGCTTTTTCAAAATTGAATTTAGAGCGAACGGATTGTTCTGGACTCAGAATTTCAAGTCCGCCATTCTCTCCCAAAATATTTCCAGTAACAGGCTTCAAAGAAAAAGTATCTGAGCCTTGATCGACAGCCGTGAGTACGAGACGATTTTCTCCGTTACCGGTGGTCATGATCGAAGCTTTGACGCTAGTGCCTTCTGCAGAGTTGATCTTAGAAACAACGTCCTTCAATGAATCGGAAGCGGTAATATTGACAGCCACATTCAAGGTGGATGGATCATTCTTGACGGCAGCTTTTGAACAAGAAATTTGGAATGAGCCAGCAAGCCCTAACGCCGAAGTGATTGAACTATAACTTTGCGAGGCAACTTTTTCTGCCGTTGCCAACTTTTGTACAACTACGCTATAGTTGCCTGCAGAGGCATTCGTGTCATCTGCGGAGACTGTTGCCAATGTACTGTCATTAGTCGAAGAAGAGAATACATCAAGGGCGGTTGGATCAGAAAGCGTCGCGGCAGTGTCTGCAAATGAATAAACCTGAGAAGCAAGATTGTTGAAAGCCTCGCGTGTTGCGGTAAGATTGTCTTCTTGAGTCTGAACCCTCGTGACTTTCGTCTGTTCAACTGCGGTGAGTTGATCCAACAGCGAATTGGTATCGATGCCCGAAGCAAGACCACCGACTTGTAAAAGCGAGGTGGCGCTTGAAGAACTCGATGTTGATGTTGAGGATGATACAGAAGCCATACGAACCTTCCTTCTTGTACCTGTATCGGTAGCCCCCGCCAAACCTTGAGGATATCTTGAAGTATTTCCCCGAAAGATTTTCACTAGGGAACCCAAAAAAGTTCTTGCATTGCTTGTGAAATTTGTGGATAATCGTATCTACAGTCAAAAAAAAAACTAGCCGATAACGTGAATGTGAATGAATTGTGTGTAATTTTTTGACAAGTGTTGAGTCCTCGTTGAGAGGATGTCGGGAAACCGAGAAGGAGGATCATGGCTTTTGCAGTGAAAGATGATGTTCTCAAACGTTACCTAGAGGACATTCGTAGAACGTCACCATTGAATCGCTCAGAAGAGCAATATCTGTTTCACATGGCCAAGCTTGGAAATAAGCAGGCTCGTGAGCGCCTAGTTTCGGCAAATCTTCGTTTCGTGCTTAAGGTTGCGCTGCGCTATCGCGGTTGCAATATCCCACTACAAGACCTCGTGAGTGAAGGTTCCATGGGCTTGATTCGCGCTATTGAAAGTTTCGACCACACGCGCGGACTTAAATTCATTTCGTACGCCGTTTGGTGGATCAAAGCGTACATTACTCGTGCAATCAATGAGCAAAGCGGTTTGATTCGCCTGCCCGCAAACCAGCATCTACGAGTAAAGAAGGCGATTCGCGAGTCGCAAACTCACCAAGATATCACCGACGAGATTCGTAGCCTCATCCAGATTTCCGATGGCGGAGTCAGCATCGACGATCCTATTGGGCAAGATGATGGCAAGTCTTTTGGTGAGATGATGGCAGACCTTCGCAATCTAAATCCAGAAGCAGAAACAGAGATGGCTCGCGTTGAATGCGTCACCAAAGATCTGCTGATAAATCTTCCCGACCGTGAAGCCGAAGTGATTCGCGGACTTTTTGGAATGGATCATGATTCGCCACTCAATTTGCGTGAAGTGGGCGAGGCCTTGAGCATTTCTCATGAGCGCGTACGCCAATTGCGCGACCAAGCTTTAAAGCGCATTCGCCGTTCTATTCACCGCTTGCATTTACGTGAACGCATGGACGGTTACCGCTCTGCTGTAGATTCTGTCACGTTGAATGTCGGCTGATTCTTCCTCGCCTTTTTACACTGAAACGAGAAACGCATTCCATTCATGATGGGATGCGTTTTCTAATGTGGCACGTCCCATACCGCAGGATTATCTTTGTCTTCCCAACGAGCTTTTGACATGCCGAGCCATTGGTTTAGAGCTTGGATCGCTGTGGGGTCTTTGCGTTCTTCCACTTCTTTTTTGCTTTGCTCCATAACCGTGACGTACTCGCGGGCTTCTTTCATTTGCCCAAAGCGCAGGTAAATAGAAAAGATGATAAAGCAGGACTGAAATTCGCAGTTCGCATTGGGAAAGTCAGTGCGGTAGAACGATTCTTTAAACAATGTAAGGGATCTTTCTAACGAGGATGTGTCGTCAAATTTTGCCATGCGCTGCAAAAGCGCAATTCGTGTCCAGTAGCTTGCGCGCTTATAGATTGCATAGGAATTTTTACTTTCGGATTCAATTCTTGCGCGTTGGTCTGCAAGTTGGTAACTGAGAATTGCCAAGGGAAGCGGGCGCGGACAAGCTGTAAAGTCTTTTCCCAAATGAGCTGATTCAACCATCTCTTGTCGTTCGGCTATGCTGTCTTGAATTTCGGAAAGGATTCCGGTCGAAAGTTGCGATGGAATATGTTGGCGAGTGGTCCGATTAAATTGCACAAAATCTTTTTTGTCGGGGCTAGCAAAAAAGCAACGAGGGCATACGCTAACGGTTACGGACAAATAATTAAGTGCCGCAAATTTTCCCACAGGAAAGTAAACAGGGGCAAGGAACGCGTCGTTCTTAATGGACATTGCACTTGCGCGAAGTTCTCTATGCGGAATGCCCTTGGTTCGACAGCATGGGCAATCGAGTTCGATGGTGAAAATGGGTGTTTCTCCGTTCGACCTAGTTGCCGTGGCCTCGGGGAGGGCTTCTGGTACAAGGGTTGCCAGTTCAGAAGCTCCAAATTCATCGCGCAAATCTTGAATTGCTTTCATGCTGATTTTGGAACCGTTGACTTGCAAATAGCGTTCGACTAAACTTTGATTATTCCCAAAGAAAATGGATAGTCTGCGGCGGACTTCATCAAGGTCTGGTGTAATTTCTTCTGCCATATTAAATCAGATGGGGATGCTGTTTTGCCTTTGATTATCTATTAAATTGGCGTATAGTTCAAGGAATTTACCGTGGAAATGTTGCTTCGTCCAATCTTACTTGCTTTCGCTCTTGTATGGCGCTTCGCGAGCCTGTGTCATAAGGCCTGGCTCACATACTGTGTGCGTCATGAACAGGTTCCTACGCTGAAAATGATTGTTGTGGGTTCTTTGCGAATCGGTGGTGGTGGCAAAACGCCAATGGCTGCATGGCTAGCAAAAGAAAAAGCACGGCAGGGTTTACGTGTTTGCATTTTGTGCTATGCGGTGTATAAAGCTCCATTTCAAATTCTGAATTTGGTGAGCCCTGATTCCGATTGGCGTAGCTCAAGCGATGAAGCTGTATGGTTAGCGTGCACTTGCGATGTTCCTGTATTCGCAACGCGCAATCGTTGGGAAGCGTGGAAACAGCTTGCAAATCGCCATGAGTTTGATCTCATAATTTCTGATGATGGGTTCGAAGATCCTAGACTCCATAAGGCTGTTCGGCTTTTGCTGGATTGGGGTGAACCAGGAAATTCGATTCGAGAAATATTCCCTGCAGGGGCGTGTCGGAGTTTACGGAAGGATCATGTGGCTGCGATTCTTGTTCCAATGTTTGCAAATCGATTGTTGATCCAAAGTGTCCATAATTGTGATGGCAAAAATTTGTCGCAAGAATCGGTTTGGTTGCTTAGTGCCATTGGTGATCCAAACCGCTTACGCACAGATTTGCAGGCTTTCGGTGTTAGAATTCTTGGTGTTACGCAAAAAAGAGATCATGCAATTGATGTATCCAAAGAAGCACTGCGCATACTCTCCAAACAGCCGCACCCGCTTATACTTACAGAGAAAGATTGGATAAAGCTAGATCATGATTTGCAGCAACATCCGCGGATTTTTGTTGTACACCAGTACGTGAACGTACATGGATTGCGGCCAATTCTCGCAATAGTTTGACCCATGCAGTCCAAATAGGTATTTTGAATCTAACATCTGCTTTGCTATTGTCTTCAGGAGACTTCATGTCCGTATTGATGCGTTCTGTTTCGGGGATCCGTGGGATCGTCGGGGATACTCTGACTGTGGAAACCTTGGTGAGTCATACGCACGCTTTTTTGACCGTTACCCAAGCGAAAAGTATTGTCCTTGGACGCGACTCGAGACCCACGGGTGAGGCTATTTGCGAAGTCGTTGCGGGCGTGTGTCGCATGGCGGGTGTATCCGTAATTGATATTGGACTTGCGACGACTCCTACTGTAGAACTCATGGTTGAAAAGATTGGAGCGGGTGGTGGAATCATCATCACAGCGAGTCATAATCCCATTGAGTGGAATGCATTAAAGTTTTTGAATGCGAAGGGAATGTTCCTTGGACCTAAAGAGGTCAAAGAGCTTTTTGCCTTGGCAGATAAGGGCAGATTCGCTTGGCCGCGTTGGGAATCTATGGGTGGACGTTCCACTCGTAGCGACGCGGATCAATCTCACATCGATGGTGTTTTAGCTCTTCCTGTCGTTGATGTCAATAAAATCAAGGCCGCGCAGCTTACCGTTGTGGTTGATGCTGTGAATGGCGCGGGTTCAACGGTGGTTCCTTCACTTCTTCGCCAACTGGGTTGCAAGGTGATCGAACTCTTTTGTGAACCCAATGGTCGCTTCCCTCGCGGAGCAGAACCCACTCCTGAAAATTTGGTGGCTCTTGGCGCAGCAGTGCGTGAACACAAGGCTCATGTAGGTTTCGCACTCGATCCCGATGCAGATCGTTGTGCGCTAGTCGATGGACTTGGACGCAGTGTGGGCGAGGAATATACCCTCGCAATTGCAACCGATACCGTACTCGATCGCTTGCATGGTCCTGTTTGCATTAACCTTTCCACCTCGCGCATGAACGAAGATGTGGCCGAAAAGCATGGGCAAAAATGTTTCCGCTCCGCTGTGGGTGAAATCAATGTCTCCCTTGAGATGATTAAGCTCGGCTGTGTGATGGGCGGTGAGGGCAATGGAGGAACCATTTTGCCTGCGTTGCATTATGGCCGCGATTCCCTTGTTGCATGTGCCTTGGTGCTTGATTGGATGGCTCGACACAATAAGCGTGTTGAGGATTGGGTGAAAGAAAACCCAGCCTATGCAATGCCTAAAAAGAAATATCAGCTGGGCGCAAAACCTGTGGCAGAAGTGCTTGCCGCAGTGGCCTCGCATTTTGGAGATTGGCGCCAAGATACTCGCGATGGTCTTTGGCTCGGTAAAGGTAAAGCATGGCTGCATGTGCGTGCTTCCAATACCGAACCTGTGATTCGCGTGATTGCCGAAGCTCCCGAATCTGCTGAGGCTGAACGTCTTTGTGCTCTAGTAGAAACACTTCTTTAATTTTTACAAGGTCAGAATTTTATGTGCGGAATCGTTGGTAGCATTGGCAACAAGCAAGCGCTTGAAGTCTTGATTGAAGGATTGAAGAAGCTTGAATATCGTGGTTATGATAGCGCAGGGGTTTCTATTCTCGAGAAGACTGGCATTGTAACTGTGCGCTCACCAGGAAAAATTGTTGCTTTAGAAACGAAGCTGCGAGACTTCAATCTAACAGGAACCCTCGGCATTGCTCATACGCGTTGGGCTACCCATGGTGCGCCTACGGAACGTAATGCGCATCCGCATCTTAGCTTCGATGGAAAAATTTCTGTGGTACACAACGGCATTATCGAGAACTATGCCGTTTTGAAAGCTCGCCTGCAACAAGAGGGTGTTGAGTTTAAATCCGACACAGATACCGAAGTCATCGCGCACTTGATCGCAAGGCTTTATAAGGGTAATTTGCAAAGTGCTGTATTACAAACGCTCAACATGCTCGAAGGTGCTTTTGGCATTGGTGTGATGTGTGTTGATGAACCCGATGTGTTGATTGGCGCTCGTCGTGGAAGCCCTTTGATTGTTGGTGTCACACCAGGTAATCTTTATCTTTCAAGCGATGTCTCTGCGATTATTCATTATACCTCGAATGTGATCTATTTAGATGACAATGACGTGGCTGTGTTGCATCGTGATGGAACCTATTGCATTTTAAACTTGTCGAGTCAAGAAGTCAAACGCACTGTGGAACAAGTGGAGTTCTCTTTAGACCAGGTGGTGAAAGGCGGCTTCGATCACTTTATGCTCAAAGAAATTTTTGAGCAACCGGAATCCATTCGTAATTGCATTCGTGGACGCTTGTTGGTGAACGAAGGTACAGCAAAGCTTAGCGGCCTAGATACCAATATTTCCGAACTGCGTGCGATTGATCGCATTATCATCACTGCCTGTGGTACTAGCTACTACGCGGGCATGGTGGGTGAATATCTCATCGAAGAACTTGCTGGCATTCCTGTGGAAGTGGAATATGCTTCGGAGTTCCGTTATCGCAATCCCATCATTGGCCCAAATACAGTGGTCATTGCCATTTCACAATCGGGCGAAACCGCCGATACGCTTGCAGCCATGAAAGAAGCTCGTCGCAAAGGTGCTTCGGTGTTAGGCATTTGCAATGCGGTGGGTTCGAGTATTGCGCGTCTTTCCAATGGCGGTGTGTATTTGCACGTGGGTCCAGAAATTGGTGTCGCTTCCACGAAGGCTTTCACGGCTCAAGTTACTGTGCTTTCAATGGTGGCTTTGCTGCTCGGTCGCATGCGTCGTATTTCGCATGAACAAGGCGTGGAAATTGCTACAGCAATTCAGGATTTGCCAAACAAGATTGAAGAGGTGCTTAAGCAAAGCGATAACATTCGCGAGATCGCCAAGCACTTTGTGGATGCGAAAAATTTCCTCTACCTAGGTCGTCATTACAACTATCCCGTGGCAATGGAAGGCGCACTTAAACTAAAAGAGATTTCATACATCCATGCCGAAGGTTACCCTGCAGCTGAAATGAAGCATGGCCCCATTGCTTTGATCGATCAGAATATGCCTGTAGTCGTAGTTGCCCCTAAGGATGCTTTGTACGACAAGGTGCTCTCGAATGTGCAAGAAATCAAAGCTCGCAATGGTCGGATCATTGCTGTTGCCACCGATGATTCCAAGGAATTGGAACGCTTTGCAGACTATGTGATTCGCGTGCCAAGCACACTTTCAATGCTCATGCCTGTGCTCACCTGCGTTCCTTTGCAGCTCTTGGCGTATCATATCGCAGTGCTGCGTGGCAACGATGTGGATCAACCTCGTAACCTTGCAAAGAGCGTTACCGTCGAGTAATCCATGGCAAATGTGCGCCCTGATCCTTATGAAGTTCACATTGCGCCCTTTGAAGGGCCGATGGATCTTTTGTTGTATCTGGTGCAAAAGAATGAGCTCGATCCCAAAGATATTTCGTTAGCGCAAATTGCCGATCAGTATTTAGCATGGCTAAAAGATTTTGCGGAAACCGATCTTTCCGAAGCCGGTGAATTTTTGGTGATGGCTGCGCGCTTAATGGCGATGAAGGTTCGTGAGCTTTTGCCTAAGGATCAACAATCCGAACTCGAGCAAATGGAGTTCGATCAAGATCGTGAAAAGCTGATCAAGCAAATGCTAGAGTACCAGCGCTATAAAGATGTTGCGACCAATTTGCAGACCATGGAAACCAAGCACGCAGGCACCTTCTATCGCGGGCGCTTAGAGCGGGCTCGTTCCGAAGAGGAATCCCTTGCAGATGCTGGCATTTGGCAGCTTTACAAAGCTTTTCGCCGATCGTTGCAGTTGCAAAGCCGCGAGAATATTCACACCATTGAACTTGATGATGTGACCATTGAAGATCGCCAGCAACACATCATGAATTTCTTGCATCGCAATGGCCGAGCTCTCTTTGAAGATTTGCTTGGACTCGACACGCGTCCACTCGTTTCTGTGGTGACTTTCATGGCACTCATGGAAATGGTGAAAACAGAAGATGTGATTTTGCGCCAGAGCGAAACCAAAGGTGCGATCTGGGTTTATCGCCGTAAGAGTAACGCGAGCTTTGCCGATGAAATGTCTGCTGATGCTTTTATTCCTAGCGCTGATTCACAAGTGCAACCTGGTTTGGTGGACGCTGTTCGCAAGCGCAATGCAGAGCTCGCAAGCCAGTCCAGTGTAACCCTCGATGCTGTTATGCGAGAGGTTATGTCATGGGTTACCGAAGGCAAGCTTGTCACAGAACAAGACTTGACGAGTATGCTCGACGGCACCGTGAAAGTTGATGTAGACGCAGTTGTAGCAGAGCCTGCGGCTGCTATCGAAATTGTGCCAGAAAGCAATGCCACAGAGAGTGCGGATTCTATTGCGAAAGACGTTCAAAACTAGCTGCGTTGCTTTTCACATGGGCTCAAATCGAGTCCTAAGCAAGTCAAACGTATTGTCGGCAATGTACAAAGAACCACCGCGGTTTTTGTTGCGCAAGTGATTGCGTTTACGGCATTCATCCATGCTTGTTTGCATGCGAACCCACTCGAAAGAAATTTGGAGACTTTGCAAAATATTTTGAATTTCTTCGCGAGATTGTTTAGTCCAAAATCCATAGTCAAGAATCACAGGGATGCCAGCCTTTGCGGCCTTGATCCACATAGGTTTAAGTAATTCAAGAAGGGTTGCGAGTCGTCGTTGAAATGTCTCTGCAGGTGGATCAATGCCAAATAATTCAGCCATCCAATCGTCGGGAGTGATTCGAATCGCGTTGTGCGTTTGTTCAAGTTCTTTGGCCTTGGTTGTTTTGCCTGAACCAATGAAGCCATGCATTAAGTAGACCATATCACACCCGTTTTCCATAGATGACTTGACTCACCTCTACGCCTGCAAAATCAGCGACGCGAGGTAAGTACCCCCATTTTTCAAAGCCGTGCTTTCCCAGCAGTTGTATGCTTGCTGCATTGCTCTCCATGATGATCGCTAATAGCGATTTGAATTGCAAGGAAGAACTTTGCTTTAGCGCATAAGTGAGTAGTTTAGATGCAATGCCTTGGCGGTGGTGAGCATAGTGAATATAGTAGCTGACTTCCGCCGTAAACCGAAGAGCCATGCGCCCAGGGCGATATGGGCTTAGCGACAAATATCCAACCACAGTATTCTCGATCTCAGCCACATAAATTGGATGCTTTGTGTTGTGTTCTCGAAACCAAGCTGTGCGATCAGCAAGCGTTACTGGGGTGGTGTCGCCAGTTCGCCCACCTTCTGCAATCGCTTGATTATAGATATCAAATATCGCTTGAAGATCTGCTTCAACAGCAATGCGAATGTTCATGAACGAATAAGACTCATGAATTCAGCGCGGGTCTTCTCATTCTTTTTAAAGGCGCCGAGAAGTTGCGAAGTCATCATGGCTGAGCCTGGTTTTTTGATGCCGCGCATGGTCATGCAGCTGTGCTGACTTTCAATCACCACAGCAACGCCAATGGGGTCAATTGCGTTTTGAATGTACTCCGCAATTTGGCGGGTCATGCGTTCTTGCACTTGGGGTTGACGAGCAAAAAAATCGACCACGCGGGCGAGCTTCGATAAGCCCACAATCTTATTGCGCGGAATATAAGCGACATGAGCCGTACCAAGGAATGGCAGAAAGTGATGTTCGCACATGGAGATAAATGGAATGTCCTTGAGCAAGATCATTTCATCGTAGGCTTCGGTAAACTGCGTGTCGAGTAATCCTTCGGGAGATTTACCAACACTCGACAACATCTCTTCGTAGGCACGAGCAACGCGCTTTGGCGTAGCTTGCAAACCTTCGCGCTCGGGATCTTCTCCCAAACCTTCGAGCATAAGGCGGAACCCTTGTGCAATCTTTTCCAAATCCATATTAGCTTCGTCCTGCGAAAGTCAAAATGCGAGAGTTGCGCTTGCGGTCATACTTGGCTTGCTTTGACTGTGGAAGGTCTTCAAATCTTCCATCGTCAAAACCGAGCGTATAAAACCAATCGGTGGCTTGCGTCGTAAGCAAGAACAGTTTGTCGAGGTTCCGTGTGCTAGCTTGGGCAATCAACGCGCGTACAATCACTTCGCCTACACCCGAGGCTCGGTAGTTTGCGTCGACGGCAATTGCAGCGACTTCACCGTGGCCTTCACCCCAGTCAAATAAGGCTCCGCAGCCGAGAATAGAATTATCCACGATGTAGACCAGATACTCGGATATGCGCTCCTCAATATCTTCGGGAGTCCGTGAAATTAAATAGCCGCGCTCAATGTAATCTTGCATGATCCGCAAAATATCGGGCACGTCGTCAATGGTTGCTGCGCGTACAGACGAATACTGATTCGTGTACACCATGGTTCCTTCACCGCGGCTCGAAAATACCTCGTGCAAAATGGATCCTTGCGAAAGACCATTTACCAAATGCACGCGATTTGCACCGGCCTCGCAAGCCTTGATCGCATTGTGCAAGTAGTCTTTTTGCGTATGCGGCAACTCGGGATTGAGTGTTAACAATTCTTTGGCTTGATGAATATCTAGTGCAGAAATAATACCCCAAGAATTCAACTCAAGCTCTTGCGTCTTTTCACCCCGGGCGAGCCCTTCGGCGCTAATGCCTTCATCAATGCCAATAAAAAACAGTTTGCCCACCTGCAAATTTTCGCAAAGAGCAGTGGCTAGTTCTGTTGAACTGATATTGTAAGGAAGGCCAAGCTTGTTCCAACCGATCGGCGGCAAAATGGGAATGAATCCATCTTCGAGGAAATGGAGCAAAATGTCTTTCTGGATGCGATCCACACGACCCGTGCGCATAAAGTCAACGCCGTCAACAATACCAAGCGACCGCGCCTGCACCCAGTTGCCCTGCACGCCATTGCAGCCATTGGCGGTAAGGTGGCTCAGTAAGGTTTCCGCAACACCGATAGAAGCTAGTTCCGCAATGGGCATCGCCTCGGGTGATGTTAAGCGCACACCATCGTGCACCTTAGATGCGATCCCGTATGTGGCCAGTTTTTGGTCAATGGAATTGCGAGTCCCAAGTACAATCAAAATGCGAATTCCGATTTTCTGCAACTGGGCAATATCGCGGATCAGCACAGGAAATAAGGGGTGGTCGAGCAATGCATCCTCAATCTTGAGAATGAATAGCTGCCCCTTAAACCGCGCGATGTAGCCAAATACTTCGCGGATGGTGCTGATTAGTTCGAGCTTGTCGGTGGTTTCCATCATGACACGAAGATAGCAATTCCAGCCTTTCGCTAACTATCTTGTTATGGAGAACGGTGGAATTGACGATGAAAGAATGGATGGAAAAACTGGTGCCATTGAAAGGGTTAAAGAACCCCGATGCTTTGGCCAATAAGATCGAGTCTGTCGCAGAGGATGCCAGTCATCAGGGCTGGTACTTTGTATCTTCGGCAACGGACGAATGGATGGAAACGGTGACACTTTTTTTTGAGCGAGATCTGGAGGTTTAGATGCGTTATTTGCTTTTAGCTCTGTTGGCTTTATTCATTGTCGCTTGCAGCACAACACAGTGGCATGTGCATGATGCTGCTGGGCAAGTTGTTGTCGTTAGCGATCCATACTTTGAGCCTCGTGATCAGGTGGTGATTCGCGTCGGAAAAATTGAACGCAATATTGAAGCGAATCAGATTGAATGGCTAAGAATTAATCCAGGCCAGCTGCAGACTGATGGTGGCCGCATCTTTTATGGAGCAAGGCTTCAATTGCGCGATGGAAGTCGCTTCCCCGATTCGAGTCTCGCGGATTCTTTGTCGGGTGTGATGATTGGTGCGGATGGCTCCCTTGCAGGCGATGTGCGTGGCAGTCGCATTAAAATCCCCATTGCACAATTGCGCGAGTTTGCAACGCTGGGCTATGAGCATAAGCAAGATAGCTTGGCTCATCCACGCGATACGACTTTGCTGAGTAGCTCTGCTATGAGCTCTATGGTGTCTTCGTCATCAGGAATCTCTTCTGCCGGAGTGGGAACGTCGTCTTCTGCGACATCTGCAACGTCTACTCCCGCAACGCCTACAGCTCCTGCAAAACCTTGATATCATCTTAATGCCTTATCATAAAGTCATTCTCCGCAAGGTCACCGTAAATTCCGATTTGCGCGGAGTGGTGCATACCATTTGCTCTATGCAAAATATCAAGCCGCGCGAGGCGGTGGATATGGTAAAGCATTTGCCCTTGACGTTGGCAGAACGCTGCTCAAGTGTCCAAGCATTGACGATGCAACAGATTTTTACGGAGTTGCGTGCAGAGATTTCTATTGATCCGCCCGTACGTCCTGCAATTGAAGATGTTGATGAAGCACAGATCGCAAAGCCACCAACGACGTTTCAGCGTGTGTTTAAAAGTGGCCCAGCCCTTGCTGTTGTAAGTGCAATTTTGATTGGCTCTCTGCTTGGAATTGTATTTGGTGGTAAATTCATTTTAGATCATGTACATCCTGCAGAATTTATGGGCACAGCGAGTGAAAGCATAAAGCATCTCATGAAAACAAACGAAGGCCAAGTGGAAGATGCGCAAGCCGATGTGAGCAGCCATCTTTCGAAGAGTCCGCACAACGCTTCGTTGTTGATTCAGAAGGCTGTCGTGTATTTGGGGATAGCCCGCAAACGCATGAATGCCGAGGGTTGGCAAAGCTTTGGTGGACATGGCGAAGTGCCGGTAGATGGCCAAGATTTATTGCCCTGCCCCGAGGCCGATACAGCTCTGAAAGCGCTTTTTACTGCACGAGATTTGGAACCCAATAATCCTGAAGTTTATCGTTGGTTAGCAGAGCTTTACATTCAAAAAGGTTTAGGTCCAGAGGCCGTGCAGTATGCGAGTAAAGCCGTGGCTTTGCAAGACACCAGTGGTGTATACGGAAACCTGCTAGGCCTTGCAGATCTTGAAACAGATAACGTTGGACAAGCAGAATTAGCATTCCATTCCGCATTGCAAAAATCGCCCCATTACATCCAAACTTACCGAAACTTAGGGTTGCTTTTGTTGTATCATCAAAACGATACAGCACAAGGAATCGAATGGATCTACCAGTATTTAGCGCGTGAACCTGGATTGGATAAGGATCGCTATTCGCTGCGTCAAGGCCTAGTGGCTGCTGCCTTTGTGTACTTCAACATGCCTTGGGATAGCTTGTTTCCAAAGCGAATGACTTTTGAAGAATACGAGCCAAAGCGCAAAATTTTAGCGCAGCGTATTCGTGACGAGAATTCAGAGCATGATCGAGAGACTATGGCTTCTCTGTACCTCGCTCGCGGAATGAGCGATGCTGCTATGCCGCTTCTTTTGGAGTTAGCCAAGAGTGGGAATGCTTCTCCATATGCATGGAAAATGTTGATTTGCTTGCAGGCAAAAGCAGAGCAATGGGCTTCGGTGCAAACGAACTTGCAACGCGCACTTGAGAGCGGTGTTCATGATCCCTTTTTCACTAAGAATTTGGGTGTGATGCAGAAATATTACCTGCTTGATCGCGAAGCCACGCGCGAGGCTTGGATGCGTTATTTAGATCAAGATGGTGATCTCCAAAAGGCCAAAATTATGGCGGAACTTAGCCATCTCTAAGTTGTTGTCGTGCTAGGGTAATTTTTTCCACTTAGGCAAAATCATCCTCTTCTCTTTGAAAATTCAAGCGTTCCTTTAGGTTTATTGCCTCTTAGGGCGCTTTTCTGAATTGGCATACCCCTTGCGTATATGCATGCGAAAGGAAGGCATGTCATGAAGACGCATCAGCTTGAACGGACGGATCCAAATCAAAGCACAACGAGCACTCAGTCAACGAACGCTCAGTCTGTGAGTACACCAGAGGTGAAAGACCCGAAGAAGTGGGCGGTGGCTCAACAGTTCGAGGCCATGTTTCTACACCAGATGCTCACTGCGATGCGCAAGACTGTTCCCGAAGATGGATTAACCAAAGAATCGAACGGTCGCCAAATCTTTACCGACATGCTCGATGAAGAAATGTCCAAGAAGGCCAGCAATCAAGGCAATCTTGGCATCGCTAAGATGATTTACAAGCAACTGTCGCCCAAAGATCGCGTGCCTACGAAGAATACCCAGTACAGTGTGCCCGGCACATATTCTTCGACAGGTCGCCCTGCACGTGCAAGTGAAAGTCAAGTCAACACTTGGATTACCGCTGCAGCAAAATCTCAAGATCTCGACCCATCCTTGCTGCGCAGCCTAGTGCACCATGAATCAGCGGGCGATTCTCTTGCGGTCTCAAAAGCTGGTGCGATTGGCCTTACCCAGCTCATGCCAGCCACTGCAAAAGAACTCGGCGTAAAAAATCCTTGGGATGGCCAAGAAAACTTGAAAGCTGGTGCGAAATATTTAAAGACGTTGCTCAAAAAATTTGGAGGCCGCGAAGACTTAGCTCTCGCAGCATACAATGCAGGGCCAAGTGCGGTGATTCGCCATGGAGGCATCCCACCGTATCGCGAAACAATGTCCTATGTAAAGAAAGTCCTGGATGGACGTGCAAAGATGAAAAACAGGGAGGTGGAATATGCAACCTGAGCAAGAATGGATTGGCCTAAAGGCTTCTCTTGAAAGCTTGGTCGCGGAGTATGAAAATTTTCGCGTTCTGTGTGTGCGTCAGCGCAAGGCCTTGATTGAAAATGATATCACATCGTTGAGCACGGTGTTACCACAGTTAGAAGCTAGTGCGGACAGCATCTTATTGATTGATGATCGCCGTCGCATGCATATGGAAATCCTCTCTGAAGCAAGTACACACGAGATGCTAAATCTACGAGAACTTGCGAGCGAGTGGCCTAACTTAGATTTTACTTGCCTTGAAGATTCTGCGGCAAAACTACGTGCTATTCGCAAAGAGATTGAAGGCGTAGTTCGCACCAATGCAGCTCTCATAAATTCATCGAGACATATCATTCATCTCACCCTAGATGCCTTGGTGCATCTACCGGAAGCGGGCGCACGCACTGCACAAGTGATTTATGGCGCTCAGGGTACAGTGCAACGCAATAGTACGGTCCGTAATCTTCTCAACAGAAAGGGGTGACCTATGTCTCTGATGGAAGGTCTCTCGATTGGAAGACGTGGTCTCTCGGCAGCTCAAATTGCAATTGACGTTACCGGTCAAAATATTTCGAACGCCAACACCGATGGCTATTCACGTAAATCTTTAACACAGGTTTCCGATTATCGCACCGATGGAACCTACGGCCAAATGGGCTTTGGTGTAGATGTGGTTTCTGTCAATCGTGTGCGCGATGTTTTTATTGATCGTCAGCTGAATAGTCAAATCGCAGATCAAGGATATACGACGGATCTAGATGCCGCATATCAGCGTATTGAAAATGTGCATCAAGAGCCATCCACAACGGGGCTCAATGAAACCATGGATACCTTCTGGAATGCATGGTCAGATTTGTCCAATAATCCTAGTGATAAAAGTGCGCGCGAGTCATTAAAGAGCACCGCTCAAGTGCTTACCGATCGTTTCCATTACACGGCAAACGAGATGACCAGTTATCAAAATTCGATTAATGATCAAGTCCAAAGCTACGTTGGACAAATTAATGATATTGCAGATAAAATCAGCTCTTTGAATAAGACGATTGTCGCAGCAGAAGGAGCGCAAAACGATAATGCCAATGATGCTCGCGATCAACGTGATCAGCTGATCAAGCAGTTGTCTTCGTATGTGAAAATTGATTACACCGAAGATAAGTCTGGCGCAGTGAGCGTTACCGCTTCGGGCAATATGCTGATTAGCCCACAGACCGTTTTTCATCTTGAAACGACGCGTCAAGATGTGCATGACGCAAGCGGAGCAAATGCAACTTTTTATGGCGTAAAATTCGAACATTCTGATACTGCATTTGTTCCACAAAGTGGCAAACTGAAAGCCATGTTTGATACGCGCGATGTTGTCATTCCTTCGTATATGAATGACTTGAATGCGATGACTGCGACTATGGTTAAAGCAGTAAATACCGTGCATGAATCTGGCTACACCATGGACAAAACAACAGGTGTGGATTTTTTCGATCCAGCAAATACAACTGCGGCCACCATTTCTTTGTCCGCAGCGGTAATCAATGATTCAAACAGCATTGCAGCAGCGGCGGGCGGAACCATTCAAAGCGTGGTGATGACTGGTGCAACTGTTCCGCCAACTCCTGCTTCGGATGCGAATAATATTGTGAATCTTACTTCGGCTAGTGCTCAGTTCCGCAATCTTGCGCAAGGATCTGTCGTGGTCACCGATCCAGTCTCGGGAACCGTGTTGCAAGAAGGTTCTAGCAAAGATTATGTTGTCGATTATGATTTAGGGCGTGTTCGCATTGTGAACTCGGGAACATATCCTGCGGGAACGGTTTTCAATATCAACTTCAAGTACAATGACACTGGCTATTCTGGAACCGGTGATGGTAATAATGCGCTCGCAATTTCGCAAGTGCGTGATACCAAAAACATGAACTTTGATCAGACGGGTGCAGCAACAAGTTCTATTGCTGAAAACTATGCTGGTTACATTGGGCGCTTGGGTGTTGAACGGAGTCAAGCCAAGAGTAGTCTTGATACGCAAACAGCTCTCGTAGAACAATTGACCAATCAGCAAGCATCCATTGCAGGCGTGAATTTAGATGAAGAAATGACGAACTTGATCAAGTACCAACAGAGTTACCAAGCCTCAGCAAAGTTTATCAGCACCATCAGTACGATGATGGATGTGTTGGAAAAGATTTAAGGAGGAGTTATGGCGAGAATTACCTTCAGTCAATCCAGTACCGTTGTTATGCGTCAGCTTGGCAATAACCAAAGTCTGTTGGCGTCTTGGCAAGAAAAATTGTCTTCGGGCAAGGCGCTCAATCGCCCTTCTGATGATGCAATTGGTGTGGTGAATGATCTTGGATTACGCACCAATCTTTCTCATCGCAATCAAAACAAGCGCAACGATGATAGTGGAAGTACCTATCTGACCGTATTGGATTCAACCTTGACGGGCTATGACAGCTTATTTCAGCGCACTCGCGAGCTTGCCCTTGAGGGCGCTAGCGATACTTTGCAACCTTCGGACCGTGTTGCGCTCAACAATGAAGCGAAACAGATTTTGCTTCAAATGGTGAACATGGCCGACACGAGTTATAAGGGTGATTATGTATTCTCGGGAACCGATACGGATAAAGTTCCCTATTCGGTTGATTCGGGAACAATGAATATTAACACCGTGGCGAACGAGGTGCCTGCGGGTGGTGTCGTTGGGGATTCTACTGATGTGGCATTTGCGCTCAACACGCCAATCCAACTTTATGATCGCAATAAAACAGATTCAACCTCGACTGCAAGTCCCTATGGCAATCCTGAAGTTAAGCGCATTATTCCAGACTCTGTGTCCATCACAGGCTTAACAGAAGGAACTGACTACACCGTCGATTATGTCAAAGGAACCATCTCGTTCTTATCGGCTAATGCAACCGCTACTGCGACGGCTGGTACTTTAGATGTAAAGTATGATTGGGTTCGTCGAAATGAACTTACGAACTCAAATGGGAACATAAATTGCGAAGTCGAGCCTGGAATTTCCATGAACATCAATGCCAAAGCTGATGATGTATTTGGGAAAGAAACGGATATGGATCTGTTTAGTTCGGTAATCTCGTTAATGCAGGGATTGCACACGAGCACTCAATCGCAAATTGAAAGCTCGGTGACAAACATCGATACATCCTACAACCGACTCTTGGGACAACAAGCCACCATTGGTGCACGCGTCAATCGAATGCAATCGACTTCGGATCGAAATGATGAGGATATCGTCACAACAACAGGCTTGCAGTCTAAGGTTGAAGACCTTGATTTTGCAGATGCAATATCCAAGTACACATTGGCTGATACGGTGTATCAAGCCTCACTAAAGAGCGCGTCGAAGATACTGCCAGAAAGCCTTATGAATTACTTGTAATGTTTCGCTAGGAATTTTATTCAGTGCGGCAAGTTTTGCTTCAAGTCTTGGCGCTGTAATGCTCATGGAATTCCTCAGATTTACACGAAAGCCCATATTCCAGGTTGGCACAACGTTTGCAATAGGCTCTGCAGGTAAGGAAACCTGAATAAGGAACGGAGTCTATGACAAGAATTAACCATAACATTGAAGCGATGGTTTCTCAGAGTTCTCTGGGACTCGCTGATCGCGGATTAAGCGAAGCAATCACTCAATTGAGCACGGGTCTTCGCATCAATAAATCCGCAGATGACCCCGCCAACCTTGAAGTCTCTGAGCACTTACGCACGCAGGTTCGCGGAGCAGGTGTTGCTACTCGTAACGCACAAGATGCGAGCTCTCTCATGCAGATTGCTGACGGCGCCATGGAGCAAGTCTCGGAGATTTTGCAGCGCATGCGCGAACTGAGTGTGGAATCTTCGAGCGATACCTTTACCTCTTCTGATCGTGCCTATATGGATCAAGAGTTCCAAGGTCTCAAATCCGAAGTCGATCGCATTGCAAATCAAACACAATACAATGGAATGCTGTTGTTAGCAGGTACCGTGGGTTCTTTTGGATCTGTGGGTGGACCTTCCGTGATTCATATCGGTGTGAACAACAAGGTGGGAATCGACACGATCAATGTCAGCATGGCCTCGATGACTTCGGGCGCACTGTCTTTGATTACGGCGAACTTGACGTTGCAGCTCAACGCTGATTCCGCATTGAAAGATATTGATGCTGCTATGAATATTGTGAGCCAGCAGCGTTCTTACATGGGTGCGATGATGAATCGTCTCGATACCGCGCAAACAAATCTAAACGCAGCAGAGACCAATAGCCAAGCAGCTGATTCGGTGATTCGTGATACGGATTTTGCCAAGATGGCCACTGAGATGACCAAGTATCAGATTATGACACAGTCTGCAACTGCTATGCTGAGCCAAGCAAATAACTTGCCTCAATCGGTTCTTCAGCTATTCAAGAGTTGAGATTGAATTTATCCTCCGTTCCGTGAGACCGGGTCCAGTTGCCTGCTGGCTCGGTCTTTTTTTGTATAGATTGGTGTTTATTGATTTTCGTGATTCACATTGTTGCTTGAGGTTCTGTAATGGTTGAGACGCAGAAAAAAGTTTTGCATGGAATTGAATATTCAGATGCGGATGTAATTCGTTTTGAGTCAGGCGTACCAGGCTTTGAGGGCTTGCGGAATTTTTTGTTAACGATGAATCCTGAGCATGAACCCTTTGTGTGGCTCTACTCCATCGACAATCCCTTGATTCGTTTTCTCATGGTGAATCCACTGCTTTTTAGACCCGACTACTCGCCCAATATGAATCGCGAACAGATTGCTGACCTCAAGATCGAAAAGCAAGAAGATTTGTTTTTATATGTGATTGTGACCTTAAACCCCAATCCACGCTTGTCGACTGTGAATATGGCGGGGCCTGTCCTTGTTAACCTTGCGCGTAAGCTTGGCAAACAAGTGATCATGGATGATCCTCGCTATTCGATCCGGGAACGTATGATGCCGGAGATAACCTAATGCTGGTACTTACCCGCAAGCCTGGAGAATCGATTCGCATTGGCGATGAGGTTCGCATTACGCTGATTGAAATCGATGGCAATAATGTCAAGATAGGCATTGATGCGCCTCGCACCGTTTCAATTTACCGCGAAGAAATTTATCAGCGCATTAAAGAAGAGAATCAAGCAGCTGTAGCCAAGACCGAAGTGGATATGAGTTCTCTTACGCAGCTGTTCAAGAAGAAATAACCCATAGGGTCATTGCCATGGGGAATAATTTCCCTAGAGGTTCTTTTTGCCCTAGACACGCCTTTTGCTCATGCGCAAACTAGCCTAAAAGCTGAAGTTAAATGTTGGCTTAAGTTTTGCTTAAGGATTCTCAGTTGTTCTGACAAGGAGATTCCAATGAATGCAATGCTTTCACAACTCGATATCCTCGTAGGGATTGGCGATGTGGCAAAGTTTCTCGATATCCCCGCTCACACGCTGCGCTTTTGGGAAAAGGAATTCTACTTCTTCCTTACGCCATCAAGGACTACAGGGCGCCAACGCCGCTATGATGATGCCGATATTCAGCGTTTAGGACGCATTAAGCATCTTTTGAAAGTAGATGGATATTCGATCGCAGGTGCCAAGCGCATTCTGCAGAAAGAGAATACCGAGGTGGATTCTATATACTCCCTGCTAGGAGTAGAGCCTAAATCTTATATTGAATCCAATGCCATAATGGCTTGAGTTCAAAAATTCAAGTTACCTGGCAGCCTTCCTGCGAGGCTTCGTGAAGACTTCCGTTCTTATCGTTACATACCAGTCTGAACCACTGATTGCAGACTGTTTGCGGTCTGTAGTTGCATCGGATGCGCGTGCTGAAATAATTGTGGTAGATAATGCGTCCACCGATCATACGCTTGCTGCGGTGGCCAAGTTCCCTCAAGTTAAAGTCATTGCAAATTCCGATAACCGCGGTTTTTCAGAAGCCGTGAATCAAGCTGCAGCAAGGGCTACCGGCGATCTCTTTTTGATCTTGAATCCCGACACCCTGTTGTGTGTATCCAGTATTCCTCGTTTGGTGGCGGCTCTTGTTCGGCATCCAGAGCTTGCGGCAGTAGGGCCAATCAGCAACAATGCCGGTGGCATGCAAAGCGTTAAGCATTGGTTGCCTAATCCGCTTGAATCCAAAGATCCAGAAAATCGTGAACGAATTGCCAGTTTTGTGATTCATAAAATGGGTGGGCGCATAGTGCTCACAAAGCTGCTCATTGGCTTTTGCCTAATGATTCGCCGCGCTCGCTTTGAGACCATGCAAGGCCTTGATGAACGTTTAATCCTTGGCTACGACGATCTCGATTTGTGCTGGCGCCTTTCTCAAGCTGGCTTAGCTATAGGAATTGCGATCGACTCTTTCGTTTATCACGCATGGCACAAGAGCTTTGAAGCGGGCACCCCTGCGCTCGTTGATGCAATGCACGAAAAGTCTCTTGAAGCCTTTACACACAAACTCGCAAAGCATTATGGCGGTGTAGAAAAAATTCCACAATCCATGGATCTGTGGGGCGTTGATTGGTATACACCCAAGGTTACGTCAACAGTTGTAGAGCTAGCTCTGCCTGCGATTCGCACGGCGGTTTGCATTTGGGTGAAGCCTAGTGTAGAAAGTCGCACCGAAGCATGTCGCTATAGCATTGATGCCTTTAGGCAAGCTGGAGTAGGCGTACAGGATCTTTTGGTTCTGGATCCTTTGGGTGGGCTTGCTAGCGTATTGTCGGAAACGACAGATATTTGGTCTATTCGAAATGGAGTGACTTGGAAAGATTTACTTGAGCGAATTTCTCGTTGGTTTGGCGCTTGTCGACTTGTTTTGGTAGAGGCCGGTAATTTTGTGAATCCAGCATTATTTGGAGATGCTGTATCTGGTTCTGGCCCTGTGGTTGGACACACGAACGCAATGCACCCGAGCCAGTTTGATTTAGGGCTTCCTGCCTCGCAATTTTCGGTGCGCTGGTGCTTGTTGGATTTGACGAAGTCGCTCGTATCCCCAGTGGTTTTGGAATGGCGAGAATCATGGGTATGCAAACCGATGCCATGGGCTTTGGCCTTGGAAGAAGCGGCTTCGCGGGTTCTTTCTCAGCCAGTGCTTACGGGCAAACCTATTTTGGGAGAAGAGCTTCCCCAGCAATTATTACGGCGTGTACAGGGGGCGAAGTGTGTTGGTGTAATGGGGCAAGGACAACTCCTAGATCTACAAAATAATTCGGTGAAACTTGCCGACTGCGACATACTGGTTTGGCGTATTTCCCCCATTGAATTTCCAGCTGTGCATGTGCTTTTGCGGCAGTTGCGCAAGAGTGGAAACAAGAAAATTATTCTCTTGTTTGATAATGCGTTTTATCAAAGCCCTGGTGGTGTCCATACGGGTTTAAGCCCCCTAGATGTAAGGCGCGAACTACAGCTTGCCGGTTTACGAATCACAGCAACGGAAGCTTGGAATGCAGCCCCGGTCGTTCCCTATAATTCGCAGTATGGTAATGCTCTTGCTCGCAGCGAATTTTTGCCCGAAGAAACCCTGTGGGCTACTGCTGCAAGGATTCTCGTGGTTGCCGAGCCTTGTTCACTCGATGCGCGTCTTGAAAAAAAAGTGTCGGTAGTTTTGCTCGCTTTGAATCAAGTTGAGTATACGCGCAAGTGTATCGAAAGTCTGCAAAAAAATTGCCATCAAGAATTAGAGATGATTCTTGTCAATAATGGATCGACCGACGGAACTGCTGAGTATTTTGATTCTGTTCCTGGTGCAAAAGTGATTCACAACCCAAAGAATCTAGGCGTGGCTAAGGGCTGGAATCAAGGCATGGCGCTGGCCACTGGCGACTATGTGCTGATCTTAAATAACGATACAATTGCTGGCCCCGATTGTATTGAAAATTTGGTGCGCTGCGCCGAAAATCACCCTGAAGCGGGCATTGTGGTTCCTCGCTCTAACCGTATTGCTGGGCCGCAAATGGTTGAGGGTTTTACTTGGAATAGTGAAGATGAAATCCCCTTAAAAGCCAAGCGCATTCAAGATCAAAATGAACTCGCATGCTGGGAATTCCCACGGCTTAAAGGCTTTTGCATGTTGATTCCAAGGCCCGTTGTGCAGGTTGTGGGTGTGTTCGATGAACAGTACGGTTTCGGAAATTTTGAGGATGACGACTATTCTTGTCGAGTTCGCTATGCTGGCTACACTTTGCTAGTTGCAGATGACAGTTTCTTGTTCCACTTTGGCAGCGTAAGCTTCAAAGATTCTGGTATCGACTGGAACAAGCAGATGGTCGAGAATATGGATAAATTCAATCGCAAATGGTCGCGTGGGCGGCAGGCTGCGATTGTTCCTGGACTTACAAAAATTGGCTCACTGCCCTCTGAGGTTGAAGTTGCATTTGCCTTGTTGCGCAAGGGTCAATGGCACGAGGCTCGCACAAAATTTTTGCATGCGAGTACCCTCAATTCCATAGATGCTCGTAGCGTTTTTGGACTTGGATTATGCTTGATCGAAGATGGCCAAGTCAAGGAAGCCTTTGCGCTCTTTTGCCGAGCGATCGAACTAGATCCTAGCCAAGAAGATGTTGGGCAGGCCATATTGCGTTTGCTTAGCACAAACTATGACGCAGAAAGCGCTCGTGATGTCTTACAATTTTTGCATCGAAAATACCCCGCTGTGCACGCCTTTGGCAATGATGGCAAGTCTTCGGCACCACAGACGGAATGGATTGCTCAAGCAGAGACCTTTATTGAAGCCAAACGATACACAGAAGCTATGGCGATTCTGCTCGATGTGCAAGCTCGTGTCGGTGAAAATTTCGAGATCTGCAATTTGCTGGGCGTGGTGAAATTTCAACAAGGTGTGATCGACGAAGCGACTCGCTGGTTTGAGAAGGCTTTGAAGTTCGATCCTGCGAATAGCGATGCGTTGTTGAATTATTACGATGCTCTGCTTCGCTTAGGAATTCCACAAAATGCGATCAAGCACATGGAATATGCGCTGAGCCTTGACCCAAGTTTGGGTGAGGTTCGCATAGCCTTGCAAGAAATTCGCGCGAACAAAAATTCTGGTTTGCAAGATTCGAATCGTATTATTTATGCGCGTGAAAGTAATGTCGCTGCAGAGAACATGATCCGCGAAGGCTTGGTAGAAAAGGCTCGCGAGGTGCTGCAAGAGATTTTAGTAGGCGATGAAAATAATTATCGCGCCCTAAATAATCTTGGACTTTTAGATTGGTATGCACAGAAACTCGACTCTGCTTTTGTCTTGTTTTGTAAGGCTGTTGAGCTGAATCCTTGGTATGTCGATGCTGTAATCAATCTGTATGACTGCTCGTTTCTTTCGAATCGAATCACTGAATTTATGCCGTGGCTACAGAAAGCCTTGCTCGCAAATCCAGGGGTTCCCGAACTCGAACAAATCCAACAAGAAATCCGCGAAGACCGTACTCCAGAACGTTTGCGCTCTTATTTCCGTAAGGACGCAGAGCAGTCCAAACTGCGCGAGCAAATTAAGTTGGGGCAAACACTGCTAGAAGAACAAAAGGTTGATTCGGCGGTGCTTATCTTTTCGGATATTTTGAATGACTATCCAGAAAATGTGGAATGCCTTAATGGCATTGGTATCGCAGCCTTTTATCGCGAGCATTACGATGACGCTTATCAAATTTTCCGCCACGCGATTCTTTTGTCTCCCTTGGATGGCGATTGTCTTGTGAACTATTGGGACGCATGCCTTAAAACAGGGCGCATCAACGAAGGAAAATCGGTGCTGCAAAATGCCTTGTCGATCGATCCGAATTTGACGGCGGTCGCAAAAATTTTGGAGGAAGCTAAGTGATGGAACTCGCAACGGCATATCTCCGAAATAAATCTGCATGGCACACGGTTACTCCACGTTCAGCACGTGAAAACCATTTGTTGGTGGTGCAAGGTGGCCCTGCAGAAGTTTTGCATTACCGTAGTCTAGGATGGGATGCGAAGGCTGTCGTTTTTTCTATAGGATTATCGTCGCTTTTTGAGACGACCGATGATTGCTTTGCTTTGTCGCCTTGGCAAGATGCTTGGCCGATTGATGGAATGAAGTTTGATGCACTCATCTGCAATCAAGCTGGCAATCATATTCTGGCTGAGCATGATTTGTTTAGACGGCTCACAGCCTTGATGACGCAAGGTGCATCGTTGTATGTGCGCTTACGAAATCCAGAGTGTTATACCGAAGTGATTAAGCGTACGGGGCGAGAAATTTGGCCACAGCCACAAGATTATCCACTCGCAATGTCTACAATTCTAGAAGATGTAAAATCAGCGTTGCCGGTTCTTGGTTGCTCTCTTGTATCAGCCACAGAAAATTTTGATGGACTTTATCACAGCAAAGAAATGACGCGTTGGCCTTCGATTCAAGGCTGGGATTGCACTGTTTACTTACCCGAACAGCCCGAGGCTCGTAAACGCATATTCATTGAATCATGGCTGATTGTGCTCACTCCGCTCGTTCCAAAACAGACCGATAAGCAACAGTTAGATCACAGCGATCTGAATGGTTTGCATAAAGAAATCGAAGACCTATTGGAAACGAAACGACTCGCTGAAGCGGGGCTTCTTCTCGATAAGATTTTTCAAATGGGGGCGTCGAATGCAGATACTTGTAATTTGCAAGGCGTTTTGCATTTCTATCGGAAAGAATTTCGTGCTGCCTGGGAAAGCTTTCGCTTAGCGATTTTGCAAGATGGTTCACGCCTTGATTATTATCAGAACCTTGCAGACACTAGCCTAGATGCGGGTCGTTTAGAAGAGACTCGTGGAATTTTAACCCTCGCACGCGGTCATGTAAATGGCGTGGAAGGAATCACTCTCCATGCCTAGCTTAAGCCCGCTTGAACTACAGAAACGCCTCGGTACAATTCAAGGTGAACTCAAGGCGCATGGTAAGCCTAACACGCTTTCTGTGTGTATGATCGTGAAGAACGAAGACGCGACAATCGAACGTGCTATTCGTAGTTTCTTGCCCTTTGCAGACGAAATTATTGTGAACGATACGGGCTCCACTGATCGCACGGTGGAAATCCTAAAAACACTTCCGAAAGTGAAAGTGATTCATTCAGAATGGAAACGCGATTTCAGTTACTCGCGTAATCTTAGTCTCGATGCAGCTACTTGCACTTGGTGCTTGTGGATGGATGCTGATGATGTGGTGCCACCAGAGCAAGCCGTTAATTTCAGCAAGCTGAAACACGCCCCGCTCGATCGCGCTTTTGGATTTCAGATCATCAATACGCAGGGTGGTGGACAGCCTGTAGGCGCACACTTTATGCAAGTGCGCATGTTTCCGAATCATCCTCAGATTCGTTTTGAACGGCGCATTCACGAACAAATTGTGTACTCGGTTGGCTCGCTCGGTTTGTATATGATTTATACCGAAGCGACCATTTACCATATGGGCTATGAGACCGATGAGATGCGTATTTCTAAGTCCAAGCGCAATCTCGAATTGATTTTAACAGAGCCTGATCGTGGTATAGATCCTGTGATTTCAACGCAGCTTGGCGATGCTTACATGATTCTGGGAAAGCCCGATGATGCGATCTCAGCATTCCAAGAGGTTCTCACGATTCCTGGTGCAGAGGTTGTGAACCCCGATGCCTTTGAAGAGGTGTACATCAATATCGGCAAGTGCTACCAGACCAAGGGTGATTATAACGAAGCTGTACGCTGGCATTTGCAGGCCGAAGAACGCACTCCTAACCGCATTGATCCGTTCTTCTATAACGGTGAATCCATGTTCCGTCTGCAACGCTATACTGAGGCTCGCACGCGCTTCATCAAAGTACTGGGAATGAAGCGAACACATTCTTCGCAAGCTTCGCATTGGGATGTGATGCGCATGTATTCCTACAAGTATTTGTGCGACATTGCAATTCTTGATAAGGATTACCAAGCCTTGCTGGACTGGGCTTCCAAGTTCAGCGAAGAATATCCACAGGTGGTGGAAGGGCCCATTTTAAAAGGCAAAGCACTGTTGAACCTAGGTGATGCAAAGGGTGCCATACCCTTGTTTGAAAAAGGCATTGCAGCCAATCCAACCGCAAATCGTGACGCATGGTTTGCGCTAATGCATGCGCACGAACAAAATGGGTCTGCACATAAAATTGATGATGTGCGGCGACGCATGGCCGAAGCCTTTGGTGAATCTGTATCTGACCGTGCAAAGCCTGTTCTCTCTGTAGCGATGATTGTGAAAAATGAAGAAGCACATCTTGAAGCATGCTTAGCCTCTATCCATGGGTTATGGGATGAATTAATCGTTGTAGATACAGGCTCCACAGATCGCACGGTGCAAATTGCAGAACAGGCCGGTGCGCGTGTTTTGTCGTTCCCTTGGATCGGTGATTTTTCAGCTGCGCGAAATAAATCATTAGAAGCATGTAGTGGGCAATGGATTTTATGGCTCGATGCCGACGATATCTTTTTGCCCATAGATACCCAGCAAATTCGCCAGTTGGTGTTGACGAATATTCCTCGTAAAGCCTATGGGCTTATGGTCAAGAACAGTCAAGATGGTGGAATCTCTGGACCTGTTTTTAATCAGATTCGAATTTTCCCCAACCGCTCCGATATTCGCTTTCAGGGCAAGGTTCACGAGCAAGTGATTCCGTCCTTACAGACGCTTGGCATTCCCATCGAGTTTTTACCACTGCGCGTGATTCATACGGGTTATACCGATCCTGAAACCGTTAAAACCAAGCAGCGTCGCAATCTTGAATTAATGCGTAATGATATCGATAATTCACCACAGACAGTGAATGCCATGAAATATTTTGCACTTGGCAATGCACATTTCGATTTAGGTGATTTTGCTGAAGCTGAGCTTTGGTATCGTCGCTCAATGGAACAAGCTGAGCGGGTTGGTGAAGATAAGCACATCCTAGAAATTCTTCCGGTAAAGCTGGCTGAATGCCGCGCCAATCTTGGCTTCCAGGCCGAAGCTCTTGCGATGATGATGGTGTATGTGCGCCGTAATCCATTGCAGCCTAATGGGATTTATTTGCGTGCTCAGTTATGTGCAATGATTGGAAAAGAAACGGAAGCGGTGAAGGACTATGGTTGTTTATTGTATTTCCAAGAACAGCCGACATTGATGCCTGTGGATTATCAGCAGTTGCGCGTGAAGGCCTGCAAATACTTGGGTGAGTATTGGAAGAATCGAGGCAAGCAACAACTCGCAGTGGAAATCATGCGCATGGCTCTTGCGATTGGCAAAGGGGAAACTGTCGCAGGCATCAAACTCGCCTCGCTTTACTTTGAGAATGCTTTATATCAAGAATGTTTGGACAACCTGAAATTTGCAGAAAAGCAAGATTCAAGCGCAACCATACTTCTTTCCCTTGGGCAGACCATGATTATGTTGAATGATGGGCGAGGGGCTTTGGCTGTGCTAGAACAAGGCGTACGTCGTTATCCACAAGATCCTGATTTAGTTGGGCTTTTACAGGATTTACGAGCTGATCAAGGATCCACCTGAGCTCTAATTAAGTTCAAATGATCTAGCTTCAGAAAAACCTCAATTTATTACTTCAAGTTCTGCCATAGGGTTGCCGATATAGTTAATGAAGGCCAAAGGTTGGCCGGCAACATGAGGTTAAATCTATGCAGACGACAATTGTGGCTAGAGTGGCGGATCATCTCCGCGACCCAGACGCTCGCAAGCTGATCCAAAAGTCTGCTGGCGGCGTAGAACCAAGGGTTACAGATGACGTGCAAATCTCGAGCGAGGCTCGCCGTATGGCAAGAGCATCCAGCTCCCAGACAGGGAGTAATTGGGAGAAAGCTCGTATCGATCGACTCACTTCTGTGACGGCCAAGGTGCAGTCACAATCCTATGC
>Ga0302272_1000193_pt1 | contig 29424 bp, 17 predicted proteins | sample III_Bog_N1_2_FD_198772 | JGI IMG/M metagenome (GOLD analysis project Ga0302272, IMG submission 198772) | Peat permafrost microbial communities from Stordalen Mire near Abisko, Sweden - III_Bog_N1_2 | ecosystem: Environmental > Terrestrial > Soil > Wetlands > Peat | place: Sweden: Abisko...
ACTACACTAACAAAGGAAGAAAATTAATTTTTTGATTTTTGACCTAAATATCCGCCATGATGACGTTTGTTATAATCGCCGCGGGTGAAGTCAATCTTTTTCATTGTACCCACCACCAATACATCTCCAATAACGGTCATTACAGTGGTAGAAGTAGTGGGCGAAAGTCCAAGAACACAGACCTCTTCCGGATTTCCGGTAAGCAACAATACGTCAGCAATTTCGGCCAAAGGAGAATCCGCATTACCCGTGAGGACAATAAAAGGTGTTTGAGGATATAAATTGCGCGATAATACAACCAACTCTACAATTTCACGGGTTTTGCCTGAGTTGGAAATCAGCAGCATCACATCATTTTCCTGCAACACACCCAAATCGCCATGTTGTGCCTCGCTGGGGTGCAAAAAAACTGCCGGTGTTCCTGTTGAGCTAAAAGTGGTGGCTATGTTTAAGGCTATTTGCCCCGCTTTTCCCATACCACATGTCACTAATTTGCCTTTTTTATGATGCACTTGCTCGCAGATTAAGTCAATCGCGGCATTATAATTTTCGTTAACCGGTATATTAAGCACAGCATCAGCCTCTTGATGCAATACCTGTTGTATTTCGCTAATAGTCATTCAAATAAAAATTACACTCACATGATTTTCTAAGAAAACGGCTTGTCTTCATTATTTCTTTTGATAGATGCGAATCCAATCTACCTCAAACACACCGGTATCGTCCTGATGTTTATCTACTACTGATGCAAATAGCGGGAAAAGCGACACCTGTGGCAATCCTTTTCGGGTGCGAAAAACCTCCACATTATTTACACTCCAAATCAACTCATTAGATGTCCACTCCAGTTTATATACAAAAAAATCGTTGGGAGAAATCCCTTTGATACTTTCGGTCTGCACACCATCTTTCCAGGCATGACCAATACTTATACGTCTCCCGTCAAAATGGAAAATATTGATTTGCGGAAGTTTATTTTCACTTACCAAACTGCATACGTGAGTGATATATCCGCCACTAATACGAAGTTTTACCTCTACAATTCCTTCCGAAAACTGAAACGACTCTCCGGCATTAATCACATCAGAAGTGTAATTAAACTCATGATTGACAAAACCGTGTTTCTCGTCCCAAGCCCTGACAGTGGTAGTTTCGGCCAACGTCTCAATTACCATAAGACCATCGGCTTCTGTAACATTTTTACCTCCATTGTTTGCTTGCCGGTGTTGGGTAAGTGAATAATCGCGGATTAATTGGGGATCGCTAAAATAATATCCGTTATTCCATGTCTTTCTATCTAAAGCAACGCCATTGAATTCATCCACAAAAACAAGATTCCATTCTTTGAAAAAGCTAAAACATGAAGGATCACTGCGTTGATAAAAAATAATATCGGCATGTTGAGATAGCTGCTTGAATTTTTCCTCCCTGTGATACGCATCAGTCTTCATCCAACGATTCGGATCTGACCAAAACTCCTTGAACTGCAAGAATTCTTTGCTCGAAACCACTTTTTTCAGGCGTTCATATTCTTTCAGGATATATGAACCGTGAAAACGGGTATAAATTTTATAGTCCTTTGATTTTTCGTAAGCACGAAAATTTCGAAGTGTATCCGATTTTTTCAGCTCAATTTTATTTCCAATAAACTCATATTCAGGAGTATTCTTAAATTCCAAGAAAGAAGCAAGTTCATTTGATGCCGCTATGGTATAATAATGGTGCAGCTTACCCATTTTATTGAGCCGATTGAATTTTCTCCAATCGCGGTGTTCTTCCGTATCTTTGAACTTACGATTGATTAGCACCTTTTTGTTCTCTTTGAACGTCGCCGATTTAACCTCTTTGCGCAAAGCTTTGTATTCGCGCAACAATTCAGATTGTTCTATTGCCGAATAACGTTCATAAGAGCCTTTCAACTCATTTTTTTCCTTTTCAAATGACTCGGTGCTCTTAAATTTACCAAAAATAATCTTTCCAATCAGGTTCATACTTGTTGCTTTTATCAAACAATGTTAGCTGAAATTATAGATTCTCACAATTTTCTATGTTCATTCAAAAATAGTAGGAGAAACTGCTGCATTTTAATGTTTCTCAAGTACATACTGCATGTTTTGCATCAGTTTCTTATAGCCCAAACGTGTAAGTGCACTTTTTGAAAATTTCTTTTTAAACTGACTGTTAGTCAACTGTTTCCAATCATCGTCACTCATCTTCATCAACTCTTCATCAACTTTCCATAAAGAAGAAGTATGGGTGGAAGCTTTTTTATTCCATGGACACACATCCTGACAGCGATCACAACCCACTATTGAACCATTGAGCGATGCACGAAAATCCTGAGGAATCTCGTCCTTCAGTTCTACCGTATGATAAGAAATACACTGTGATGCATCAAGCATTCCATCAGCCTTGATAGCTTTTGTGGGACAACTTAGCTCGCATTTTCCGCAAAAGCCGCAATCACCTTCCAACGGACTGTCATACGTTAATTCCAAATCGACAATAAGCTCTCCGATGAAGCAAAACGAGCCAAATTGCGGATGAATCAAACATCGGTTAAGTCCCAGCCATCCAAGCCCTGCCTTCTGAGCCCAACGACGCTCGAAAACCGGAGCCGAATCACAAAAAACTCTTCCCTGCACAGGAGCTATCTCATCTTCTATAAAACGTAACAACTGCTGCAAAAATTGTTTAACCAGGAAATGATAATCATTTCCCTGCGCATATTTTGCAATCTTAATCAATCCCCCGTTAATCTCTGTTTCGACACTGTAATTGAGCAATACTACAATTACCGAACGGGCATTTTCTGCTAATAGTGAAGGGTTGACACGCTTTTCAAAGTTATTTTCCAGATACGCCATTCGTCCATGGCGCTCTTCTTTGAGCCACTTTTGCAAATATCGTCCATCCTCAGTTAGTGGTTCCACCCAGGCAATGCCACAAGCAGAAAAACCAAGTTCAAGCGCCTTTAATTTAATTAACGATGATGCTGCCTGACTATCGAAACATGCATCCGAGGATATCATAATGCCCCACCAACAGCTTTTTGCACGTCAGCAGCAGTAGGATTACGTTTTATCACTTCGCCCGATTTACCTATAAGGAAACGGGTTGGAAGCTCGATTACGTTGTATGAGGTCACTGCAGCTGGAGTACCTCCATTGCTGTGCACACAAATCCATGGTAAATTCTCAGCCGATTCGCGCCAAAAATCAATATCTTCGTCGAGTGAAATCTGATAGATTTCAAAACCTTTTGTATGATATTTATTATACATATCGCGAAGAGCGAAAATATATTCTGAAACGTGTTCACCCTGATATTGAGAGAAATCGAGTAAAATTACTTTTCCCTGCAATTGCGAAAGTTTTATTGTTTTCCCGTGGTTGTCAGGCAGTTCAACATCGATAATGCCGGTTTTTGCTCCCTGCAACATTTTGCCCAAAGCTTCCTGATTGCGAGCCTGCCGATCGGCAACAATTGCCTGCATCACAAAATTATAGAGGCTAACAGAACGTTCGCTTTTGGGGTAAAAAGCATTGTAGGCTGTAGCAACTGCTGCACAATATCGTCTATCACTTTTGTCGAATGGAGTAAAAAAATTATACCCGTTCACTTGTTGAAATATGGCGTAATATGAAGCTGAAGAGAGCGGATTTTGCAGTACAATATTTCGCCCTAATTGTTTGTGTTGAGCAATTGCACTATCTAATGTCGCAGTAACTTGATTCTGATTTTCGGGAGTGCGCGTTTTAAGCAAAGACGCAATTTTATTTTGTAAAGCCCTGAGAGATAATCTTAATTGCTTAATGTTAGAGGATGCCGGAGAGCCATCAACCGTATAGTCGATGGTCATTTCTTTAGCGGATGCCTTAATGATAACATGTTCGCAAGAATCTATTGCAAACAAAATATCGGAGTTTTTGATACGGAGTCGAAAAAATTCTGGGTATTGTGGGCGAGCGACTTTGAATGAGTAATCGCCTGATGATTTCAACACACAAGAGTCGATAACTGTGGTTTGCATCAATGCCTCTTTTTCGAGATATAATACCGAACCGGTAGCATTGGAAATAGAACCGGAAACAACAAAATGTTTTTTATCTGAACAGGCTGTCAGACTAAGAATCAGGCTGAGAGCCAAGAAGAGGAAAGAGTTGGTTTTTCTCATAGTGCACAAAGGTTGATAATTAGATACAGGCTGTAAAGATAAAAAAAAAAGTCCGTTATAAAAACGGACTTTAATTTTTTCGCTTGTGCAAAATTATTTTGCAGGTGTAGCAACTTTAGCTGTGTCAGCCTTAACTGCAGTTGTATCAGCAGCAGGAGCAGGAGCAACTTTTGTGGTGTCAACACCAGCAGGAGCAGCATCTTTTTTAGCAGTACAAGATACACATGCAACAGCAGCAACAACAGCGAATAACAATACTAACTTTTTCATTTTCTTTTACCTTTTAGAATTAAACATATATGATTTACTGGTCTTAAAACCGATGCAAAGGTACAACTGATTTTAATATGTTGTGCGAAAAAAGTACTCTATTAACATTATTTTAAATATAGACGCACGTATATTTATGCTAACATGTTCATTTAATGGCATTTGAATACAAATATCTTTTAATACTTTTCTTCGGTGTCTTCACAAATTCATTAGGATAAAGCACTATTTTTGAGATAGTAGCGTACGAAGCCACCTCTTTATTCAACAATTTTCGGTTTTCTTCCATTACAGTCTCCAAATCTTCGTGCCGAATATGCGATCCATCTACACCTTCGTAGTCGGGATATACAAGCGCAATTAGCTTGCCTTCACTTTCCACAACCAGACTTTCCATCACAAAAGGAAGGTTATTGAGCTTAGCTTCAATTTCCTCAGGATAAATGTTTTGTCCGCTCGGCCCCAATATCATACTCTTGCTGCGACCACGAATAGAAATTACGCCATCGCTGCTTACAGTTCCCAAATCGCCGGTATGAAACCAGCCTTCGGAATCGAAAGCTAATTTGGTGGCTTGCTCATTTTTGTAATATCCTATCATCACGTTTTCGCCACGCACACAAATTTCGCCCACGTGAGTAGTCGGATCTTCATTGTCAATTCTAACTTCCATACATTCAAGCACTTTTCCGCATGAGTTTGCCTGATAATCTTTGTAATGAGAGTAGCTAATAAGCGGAGCACATTCAGTCATTCCGTATCCAACTGTAATCGGAAATTTGATTTTAAGCAAGAAATCTTCTACTTCAGGGTTCAAAGGAGCACCTCCCACCACAATTTGCTCGAATTCTCCCCCAAAGGCAGCAATCAGTTTTTTCTGAATTGTGCCTAAAATACGGTTATCAATCAATGGAATATTGAGTGCCCAACGAATTGCACGTTGATTGATTAGCGGCTGAACCTGTTTCTTATAGATTTTTTCCAGTATCAGTGGAACTGACAGAATAATAGTAGGTTTCACCTCCGACATTGCCTGCAGCAGAATTTTTGGCGAAGGAATTTTGCCTAAAAGAGTAACATGTCCTCCGGCAGCCAATGGCGACAAGAACTCAAAAGCACATCCGTAGGCATGTGCTAAGGGAAGAAAAGAGACAACACGCGTTTTGTTGTGCATGATGCCCGAATTGAGTGCAAAAAGAATATTCCCGGCAAGATTATTGGCGGAAAGCATCACACCTTTAGTAAAACCGGTAGTTCCCGAAGTGTAATTCAGCAAAATCAATTCCGAATTATCCACATCGGCATAATTTACATTCTCGATGGAGAATCCTCTTGGATATCGGTTCTTAAATTCCTGATCGAGCGATCTTAATAATTTCTGAACCGTTTCTCCATCATGCTGACAAATGCAGCGAAAATCATTGAGAGAGAAAATAGCACGTAATTCGGGCATTTTATCTTCTTCAAGATTTTCCCAAATATGATCGCTCACCAACAATATGACCGCTTCGGAATGGTTTACGATATGATGCACATCGTTAGGATTAAAATCCTGAAGAATAGGCACACTGACCGCTCCATAAGTGATCGTAGCCATGTATGCCATCACCCATTTTGTCGAATTCCGGCCAATGATAGCCACCTTATCTCCTTTGCGAATATGCATTTTTTCAAACACAAGATGAATTCTGGCAATTTCTTCCGCCACATCAGAATAGTACAATGTGTTAGTATCTCCATAATCAGTGAGCGCTTTATGCGTCCAATTAGCTCTAAAACTGCTTTCGTACAGTTTTATGAAATTTTCTTGTATCATATTAGTTAGATTTGGGGCGACAAAATTACACAAATTCTTTCAAAATGTGCAGTATTAAATTATTTTAATGTTGTGGCATCTTTTTTACACAAATAATCAAATGACTATTTGTCAAATTGTTATCCATTGCTTTGCGTTAAATCTGCTTTTGAACAGATTCAATAAATCAACTTTTGCACTAAAACTCATTGTTTTTCTTTATTTTTACCGTTGGAAAAAGAAGGAATATAGACGTTCATCAGTAAAATGTTTGGTGTAATAAATGCAGAACACTGACTCCTGCAGATAAGTTACAACATATTATTATTGTGAAACTTGCTAAGACTCGCATACTTGAATCCGACAGCGTTTATTGTCGATTCATTTTAAAGAAAGAAATAAAATGAAATACATATATGACAACCCATTGGAATTATCTGACGCTTACTGCCGAACAACAAAGCATAAGCGATCTACTGGCAGAGGATCTGGGAATAAGCCCGATTCTTACTCAATTGCTGGCGCAGCGCGGCATTACCAATTTTGAACAAGCCAAGCGTTTTTTCAGACCCGATTTATCGCACCTCCATGACCCTTTCTTGATGAAAGATATGGACAAAGCCGTGGAACGACTTAATTTGGCTTTGGGGCGAAAAGAAAAAATACTGGTTTATGGCGATTATGATGTAGATGGGACTACCGCTGTCTCATTGGTTTACAAATTTTTACTGAATTTCACCTCCAACATCGATTATTATCTTCCGGATCGTTATTCGGAAGGTTATGGCATTTCGTACACCGGCATTGATTATGCGGCAGCTAATGATTTCACATTGGTCATTGCGTTGGATTGTGGAATAAAAGCTGTCGAAAAGATCAATTATGCCAATGAGCATGGTGTCGACTTTATAATATGCGACCACCACATGCCCGATGTAAAACTACCTGCGGCAGCTGCGGTGCTTGATGCCAAACGCACGGATTCCACTTACCCCTACGAACATCTTTCGGGCTGCGGAGTTGGATTTAAGCTTATGCAGGCTTTTGCCATGAACAATGACATTGACCTGTCGTTGCTTTATCAACTGCTCGACCTGGTTGTTGTCAGCATTGCATCCGACATTGTTCCTATCACCGGAGAAAACCGTGTATTAGCCTATTTTGGACTCAAGAAACTCAACTCTTCCCCTTCGTTGGGTTTAAAAAGCATTATTGATACTTGTGGCCTGAACGACAAAGACATTACTATCAGTGATATTGTGTTCAAAATCGGACCTCGCATTAATGCGTCGGGACGCATACAGAAAGCGCGGGAAGCTGTCGATTTGCTTGTTGCCCGCGATGAACAGTTTGCCCGCGAAAAAAGCGACTGTATCAATCAATACAACCAAACACGGAAAGATCTTGACAAAACAATTACCGATGAAGCTGCTTTTTTCTTAGATAATATGACAGAATTGAGCGAAAAAAAATCGATTGTGGTATATAACAGCGAATGGCACAAAGGGGTTATAGGTATTGTAGCATCAAGATTAACAGAACAATACTATCGCCCCTCGATAGTCCTCACCAAGTCAAATGGTTTGGCAACAGGATCTGCGCGCTCTGTGCAAGGATTCGACATCTACAAAGCGATTGAAACATGCAGAGATTTGCTCGAAAATTTTGGTGGACATATGTATGCCGCCGGACTGTCGATGAAAGAAGAGAATGTAGAACCTTTCAGACAGCGTTTTGAAGAGTATGTGGCAAAAAACATACTACCCGAACAACTTCACCCTCAACTCGATATTGACGCTATTATTGAGTTTAAGGATATTACTCCCAAATTTTTTCGTGTATTGAAGCAGTTTAGTCCTTTTGGCCCCGAAAATATGAAGCCTGTGTTCTGTACCAAACAGGTTCTCGATTACGGCACCAGTCGGTTGGTAGGTAAAGAACAGGAACATTTGAAGATGGAACTGGTAGATGCAAGCTCCGAAAGCGTAATGAACGGCATTGCTTTCCGGATGTGGGAGTTCAACGACCATCTCAAAGCATTGAATCCATTAGATATATGCTATACTTTGGAAGAAAACGTATTCAATGGCAACACCTCTCATCAGTTAATGATAAAAGACATCAAAACAGAGTAAATATGTCAATAAAATCCGATGCAGATACGCTTTCTTAAAATATTTGTCATACTGCTTTGCATAGCAAATATTTGTCATGTGTATGCAGTAAGCGCCTATCCCGATGTAGTAACAGTACGTCAACCGGATGGGAGCTCACTGGCTATCAGGCTATATGGAGATGAACGGGGGCACTTCACAACTACTACGGATAATAAATTGATTGTACAGAACGAAAAGGGAATTTATTACTATGCCACCCTCACACAAGAAGGAATTACAGCCGGAAATTACAAAGCACACAATGCAGATGAGCGTACAACTGATGAAACATTATTTCTAAAAACCATAGACCAAACCAAAATACGACAATCCTATAAAACTCAACGTGCAAATAGTATCCGCAATAACACCTCTATATTGCAAAAAGTTCCTTTGGGGAAACGATTGATGGAGATGCAAAAACAGATTTCTACCACAAATAAGGTGCAGAGTTTTCAAACAAGAAGTACCTCCACATTGAAAGAATTGGTTATTCTGGTAAATTTTTCTGATACAGTATTTACCACCTCTACTCCGCAAACTGCATTCACAAACCTTTTTAATTTATCAGGATACAATGGTAATGGTGGAACTGGCAGTGTCAGAGATTATTACATTGACAATTCAATGGGGTATCTCACTTTCGATTTCACGGTTGTAGGTACCGTAACACTATCACACCCAATGGCGTATTACGGAGCTAACACTTCAAGTGGCGACGATATTCGACCTGCAAATATGGTAGCTGAAGCCTGCCAGCTAGCTTCTTCATCAATTAACTTTTCACTCTTCGATAACGATGGTGATGGATACGTGGACAACGTGTTTATAGTGTATGCCGGCCATAACGAGGCAGAAAGTGGTGCTGTAAATTCGGTTTGGCCTCATAGCTGGGCGCTGAGTGATGCAGGGCTGGGCACTCCAACATACAATGGGGTAAAAGTGAATGGCTATGCCTGTACATCGGAAATGAAAGGAGTCCTCACCAGCAAGCAAATAGCTCCAATCGGCACTTTTTGCCATGAATTCGGGCATACTCTCGGCTTGCTCGATCTTTATGACACCGACTATACCGGAACAGGTATTGAGGCCGGAGGACTTGCCAATTGGGACTTAATGTCAACCGGTAACTACAACAACAGCGGACGGACACCACCCTATTTGTGTGCCCTTGACCGGTGGCTTTTGGGATGGTGCGACACGCAAACTCCTACATCTTCTCAAAGTAACACTTTAGGGCCAATAGGCGATGTGAACAAAATCTTTCGCATCAATTTACCCACAGCAAATGAATTTTATTTACTGGAAAACAGACAATTGAAATCGTGGGATAGCTACCTGAGCGGACATGGAATGCTTATTACCCATGTTGATATGGCCACTCTTGATCCCTGGAATAACAACTTGCTGAATGTCAATCCATCTCATCAATATGTTGATCTTATAGAGGCTGATGGAAACGAAACTTACACAACAAGTGGCATTGCCGGTGATTCATATCCCGGAACCACAAAAAAAACAGAGTTTTCGGATGCATCTTACCCATCAATGGGATCGTGGTATAGCGCCACTGCACTCCGACAACCGATTACCGACATTGCCGAAAATAGTAACATCACATTTAACTTTTGTGGAGGTCCCAATGGAGGATTAACGGCTCCTGTAGCGACTAAAGCCACTCAAGTGAGCGACACAAGTTTTGTGGCCAATTGGGGAACTATAAGCGGTTCGAATATAAGCTATTACTTAGATGTATATCAGACTGATTACGTAGCCGAAACAGAAGACTTTGCCGGCTTCCTTTCTCAAACAGATGCAAACGGTTGGAGTGGCAATTACTCATTAAATACAACTACTTTTGGGAGTTCTCCATGCGCCATTAAGCTAAAGACAAGCAAAAATACAATCACCTCAAAAACGTATTCTGCACCACTAAAAGCATTTTCTTTTTGGGCAATGAGCGATGGCACAACTGGAGCCACCCTGAAAGTTGAAGCATACAATGGCCGCATTTGGCAAACAATTCAACAAGCCATAACATTGACTACCACTCCACAAACGATTTCTTATACAGGCACCACCACTCCAACACTTCCCAACGGCATAGTGCAGGTTCGATTCACCTTTAGTGGAAGCAGTGGGAATGTGTATATTGATGATGTCACCGCTACTTTATTGGGTAAATCTTACCTTGCAAATTACCAAAACCGCAATGTAGGCAGTGCAGGCTCTTGCATTGTAAATCCAGTAATTAAAAACGTCCCATATTTTTATGTGGTACGTGCTCAAAGTCCTGTATTTGTATCTCCTAATTCAAATGAAATTGAAGTAATTCCAATTCAGGGTAGAAATAACATTTTTGCAAATGCCTATGTCAATCAGGGTAATCTGATAGTAGAAGCTCATGAAGTGAACAGTAATTTTTTGAAAGTATATACTATTACCGGACAGAAAATCATCGAAAAATCGATTGAAAAAGGTGCAACCTCTATCACCTCCCTTCCCAAACATGCATTGTACATTGTAGTTGTAAACGGCAGAAGCTTTAAAGTTGTGCTCTAAATCAAGACAATTCCATTGTCAATAATTTGCGAAATCAGCTGAACTCTCTACTATTAGGCATTCCTGCCTGAGAAATATATAGAAAACCTCTCTGTTAAGAAGGATAAATTATGCAAAAAGAGTTGCACAAATAGCCATTTTCGCTTATCTTTGTTGACGTAAAGCTGCTTCGGATAAGCTGGAAAACTCAACAAAAAAATTGTACTGAGATAAGTTTAGGCATTCAATGGCGGGCTGCGCCTTCGGGTATTCCGATTCACGTCGGAACGGCAGATTACAAAGAGCACCGACACTCAAACCCTATTTAATAGGAGTTTTCTCACAACTTCCGAAGTGGCTTTATTTTGCACAAAACTGACTTTTGTCGTTAAAATTTTCTGATATAACAAAAAGTCAATACCTTTGCAAACTCAAAATGCGGATGTGGCGTAATGGTAGCCGCGCCAGACTTAGGATCTGGTGCCGAGAGGCGTGGGGGTTCGAGTCCCTTCATCCGTACAATTTCTCAATTAGAACATTCTCACAATTAATGCGGTTTTTAACCGCATTTTTTTTATTTATACGCATTGAAAAGTATCGGTTACTTAACCGTTAGTTTGAAGATTTTTCCTTCAATAAGCGAAAAATAAATGGCTCCGTCGGCTCCTACCGTAAACTGATTTACTTCGGAATTGCCACATTTATAGCTCCACAATACTTTCTGGCTTTTTGCATCAATAGCAACCACAAAGCCATTGCGCGAACCGAGATAAACCACTCCATTCTTTTCCAAAAGCGGGCATGGGGCATGTTCATAGCCCAATCCGGCATCGACGCTCCACAGAAGGTTGAAATCGGGACTCTCGGCAGAAACGGCCAATAATTTTCCATCCATCAATTTCGCATATATTATCTTGTTATCTTCTGAAATGCCTTGAGACTCGCGTACTGCGTATTGATTACTTCTCCATAATTGTTTCCCATTGGTAATATCTAATGCAGTCATATAACGATCAGGAGCCACAATAATTACCTTTTCACCGGCAATAACCGATACACAGTTTGCGGAAGAATAAAGATTTTGATTTTTGCCGTTATTCCACTTCCATACTAAATTTCCATTTTGACTATCCAAACAATATAGATATGTATCCCAGGCACCAAATACAACTTTTCCATTAGCAACCGCAGGACGTGCCTGACAATAATTATTCATACCGGTAAAGCACCATTCAATTTTTCCAGTGCTTACATCAACTTTATAGAATTTTTTATGTCCACCCTGATATAACATTCCTGCTTTTACTAGCCCGTCGGCCACAAAGGGAGCTCCATCCTTTACCTGCCAGACAGGTTTACCTTCTTTCACAGACAACGCATAAATATTTCCATCGGTAGCAGGAACAATCAACTTATTGTCTGCAACCACAGGTGTTGAATAAAGCGAAAAGCCCGTTGAAACCGTCCATAAAGACTTCATCTTTTTTATTTGTATTGCTTTTATATCGCCTAATGAATTACCAAAATAAACCGCCTCTCTGTCAACCGCTACACCTGTAAAAACAGAAGCATTATCCTGATAAATAAGAGAAAACTTGACTCCTTTCGGTAAATGCTGAATAACTTTTATTGCTGGAATATCCCCCATTTTACTACTTGCATCGTCGGCAAAGGCGAAAAGTCGCCGTTGAATACCACCTTCCAATTTTTCGTTGACAAAAACCGAATCGTGTGTAAGTTGTATGACCGAATAACCGGCTACAGTATCGCCACCAAGAAAAGTAGAGCGCACCATTATTCCTTTGAGATTGCCAAAAGCCATCTCTTTATACTGATGACCATGACCGCAAAACGAAACAACAGTATTGTGCTTTTTCAATACAGAAACAATTTCTCTCCAGTTTCCTAAATCACCTTCCGTAAAAGGATAATGCGCAAAAGAAAATACATTTTCACCGTGAACGGCCTCTTTCGAAAGCGTTTTATCTACCCATTGCAGATCTTCGTATTTCACGTACCCATCACCCATTTTCATATATGGACCTGTGTTGTATCCGATAAAGAGAGAATTGCCATGTTTGAAGAAAAAACGATCATTACCAAACAGTCGATAATACTCCTTTACCGCACTTTCCGACCACGTAGTTTCGTGATTTCCCGGAATGACATAATAGGGCATTTTGAAGCGGTCAAACAACCTTTTCACCGTAGCTAATTCAATATTACTCCCTTGATTAGTCAAGTCGCCGGTAATGATGACAAACGGCAATTTAGCCTGATTTATCTCATCAATTATTTTTGTCAGGGCACGTTCATTAGCATTACCCGGACTTAAGTGTAGATCAGTCAATAAAGCAAATTCGGTTTGAGCCCGAAGTTGCCAAATACAGCAAACCAAAAAGATAAATGGCAGTATTTTTTTCATCTTTCAATTCTCAGATCCTGAAATACAATCATCGGATCGTAGTTGTGTTCATCGACCACAATGCGAATGGCTCTAACAGTTTGTGAAAGAGTAATTACAGCTTTCCCTTTTAAAAATTTATCGGATTGAATAAAGGTAACCCCATCGTATGAAACCTCTAAATGACCACTTTTCAACGGGTAAATTCCGGTAAACGGCAAACCTGTAATTACGGAAATTCGCTTACATGTTAATGGAGAATCGAACACATAGGTAAGCGACTGCCCTGCCTTCCCCGAATCACGAGTACGCACATACGTGTCAAAGTCATAATCGATTAGCGCTTTTGCATTATCCTGGCTAAGATTCATATTTACCGAAATTCCGGTAGTAGGCTCCAAATAAGGCGACCGCTCCATTTTAACTTTACCCGAAAGAGAATCAGCACTCTGAAGCAATGCTTTCATCGTGTATTTCTTTGTATTATCGAACGCGATAAGCGGCAACCGATATCGCATTGAACGGTCGGTTGTAGTTTGCCGATCATCAGCCGCAACCAAAACCCCGTTTTCATACAATCGCACTTGTGACACGGTTGCCACACCTTTTTTATTCAGCTGATTGAATGTTGCATACCAAATCCCTCCCCGATCGACAATTGGAGCTAAATACCACTCTTGCAAAAGGGGTTTCGCACTGCTATCTGTTTTCCAAGTGCCCACCTCATCGCATTCCGGTATCATGGTCGCACTTGCCAGCTGTTTGAAGAATGTTCTGAACTTTAGTTTTGTATAATTAAACTCACTAATAGGCGATTGATATAATTTGGACTCTTTTGTAGGTTCGTTCCCATCTGAAGTATAACGCACTTCGGCCTCCGGATAAGGCAATTTAACGGTAATTATTCCATTTTTGTACAATGGAAATGGAAGTGGCACTCTAAACGCAATCCCCATACTATACATTCGCTCAAAATGAGTTGAGGTGAGTCGCTGATAAAAATCTTCCCACTTACGATTGGATTGAGATGTCCAGCCAGCTTCGGCTAATGCACAGATACGTGGATAGGACTGATATTCGAGAAAACGAGCCGGTTCATTGAGTAACTCTGCCCAAATACCACCCTGTATTCCTTGAATAAACTTATTTTGCTCGGGAGTAAAGACATTTTTATTGTTAGGATCCAAGGCATAAACCTTATCTAATGGAGTAATCCCTGCCCAGTTGTGACCGCGTTCGTATTTTGATTGCGCCATGTCAAAATAGTAGTTTTGCGCTATCATTATTACTGTTGGTTGCCCTTTGGAAGTCGATTCAAGTACTTTCTGAATTGATCGCCAGGCATTAACCTGCGTGCTTTTGTCAAGATCGCCACCATCGTTGATTTCGTCCCAACCCGCCATTTGCTTCCCGAGTTTGTGAATGGTTTTTTCGAGACGACGCACAAAATAATTTTGCAATTCCTCGGGTCTGGTCATGTGTTCCTTTGTCATAAAAGCAGAACACACCGGACAATTACGCCAAATTGATAGATTCACTTCATCTCCTCCTATGTTCATAATTTTTGAAGGGAAAAGAGTGGACATTTCTTTCAAAATATCTTCAAGCATCTTATAATTTTTCTCTCTGCCAACACACCACACATTTAATCTCTCGCCCTGTGCCGATTGATCCATATCTTGTTTGTCGGTAGCACACAGAATTTCGGGATATGCAACTCCTGCCGCACGACTATGTCCGGGAAGGTCAATTTCCGGAATTATATCCACATGACGCTCAGCAGCATAACGCACTACGTCTTTAATTTGCTTTTGAGTATAGAAGCCCCCAAAACGCGTATCTCCCGAACCATAGGAAGGAGGTAAAGCTTCGTGAGGTCCCCGCCATGCACCTACAGTGGTAAGCTTCGGATATTTTTTTATCTCGATACGCCAACCCTGATCATCGGATAAATGCCAATGAAAACGGTTCATTTTGTGCATCGAGAGCCAATCAATATAAGCTTTCACTGTCTGCACATCAAAAAACTGACGCGACACATCCAACATCATTCCACGATAGTGAAAACGGGGATAATCATTAATTGAAATGGCAGGAATTGCCCATTTTATTCCACTTTGAAGTTGAGAAGCATATACTTGTGCCGGTAGAAGTTGCAACAATGTCTGAATTCCATAAAACAGACCATCGCCATCTTTTCCCACAATAGAAACCCCGTTTTCTGTTACCGCCAGCGTGTATCCTTCGGCAATTATATCCAAATTGGGATTTATAACCAATGATATTGATTTCTTTTGATTCGTTGAAACGGCTATCGGTAATTTGAGGCCAGTAGAAGCCTCAAGTTTTTGTTGAAGATAATGAGCACTCTCCTTCGCAGATTTATCGGCAGCAATCGACACATCAGCCGAAAGCACAAATTCACCTGCACCGGGTGTTATCTGTACAGGACGGGGAATAAAATTGTTGTAAGACTGTGCAGAAATTATTACGCAAATCAATATAAGACAGGTAGATAATAATATTTTTGGCATAATGGTTGTTTGCATTCAAAACAGATAATTTATTTTTCAGGATAGAGCAAATAGGGTTTGCGCTGTTCTTTGAATTTCTGCACGTCTCCTTGCCATTTGGCTTTGATTTCATCGGCACTTTTACCTTCGATAATCATTTTTCGCACATAACCGACTCCAATTAATCTTTCAAAGGCCGTATTGAAGAAAAAGTCGTCCAAATGAAGATTACGATAGGCATCAATTACGTATGAGAGATCAACCCCTTTGGCAAATAGCTCTTCGTTGGTGGGTTGTTTACTCAGATCCACTCCATGACAAAGCCTGTTGAGTTGTGGTGGAAACTTGGCTCCAGCAATACTTTTTGGAGTGAAACTGAAATCATATCCCGTCATATTTGGATGTCCATACACCTCAAAAGGAGTAGTCGTCCCTCGCCCCAGACTAACAGGTGTGGCCTCAAAATAGCATATTGAAGGATAAAGATATACCGAACGCATGTTGGGAAGATTGGGTGATGGAGCTATTGGTAATTGATAAAACATGGCATGGGTATAGTGCTTACATTTAATCACAATTATTTCACATTGTGCTCCGTTTGGCAGCCATTTCTCGCCATTTACCATGCCGGCTAACTCGCCTAAAGTCATTCCATGTACAACCGGCACAGGCAGCCAACCCACTCCCGATTTGTATTTCATATCCAAAATGGGACCATCCACATAGTGTCCGTTTGGATTGGGTCGATCGAGGACAATCATCTTCACATGAGCCGTCGCACAGGCGTCCATCATGCGCACCATAGTGGTGAGGTAAGTATAGTAACGCAGCCCTACATCCTGTAAATCGAACACCAACACATCAATTGATTTCATCACAGCATCGCTTGGTTTTCCTGTGTCACCTTCATAAAGAGATTTAATCGGAATCCCCGTCTTTTCATCGACAGAACTTGATACATGCTCACCGGCATCCGCGGTGCCTCGAAATCCATGTTCGGGCGAAAAGATACAAACAATATTGACCTGTTTTTTATGTAGCATATCCACAATATGCTCATTGCCAATGCATCCGGTTTGATTGGAGAGAACCGCCACCCGCTTTCCCTCCAACAACGGCAAATATTCCGAAGCACTTTCGGCGCCCACCATCACCTTTTCGGACTTTTGAGCTGATATAACAGGATAAAAAGCAAAAATTAAGAGGGCTATGAAAATAAGCTTTCTCATAAGTTATGATTTTAGAAGTTACTTGGTTATCTTTTGTTCAAAAAAAGTCAAAATACCATTCATCAATGCATTTCGTTTTTCGGGCTTTATCGCTTCGAAAGGAACTCCCAATACACAGGCTGAATAATCACCTTTGTATGCTACCCCTGCACTCAAATCATTCTCCGAATAGCGGAAAATGGTATATGAATCAGTTCCGGCAGGCTCAATGGCATCAGGACGTTCCACTACGTACGAGTCGCTATTCAACTCATTGAAATAATTGAAACTCCCTGCAAACGACTCAAAGGGAGAAGCCACTGCCTTTACACGCCCGGTTACTGCTCCGGCATCGTTGCGCCAAATAAACTTCAACGTATTGGTTGCCCATTCACGTTCGGCTTTGGTGGCACGAGGATTATCCCAAAGATCTGTTCCAACATAAGCTCCTGTTATTAAGATATTACCACCCTGTTGGCAATAGACTGAAATTGCATCTTGCAGCGCTTTCGAGAAAGCTTTGAACTCAGACGGTTTCGCACCACGAGCCATCACCATCTCTTTTTCTTTTCCCAAAATCAAATCGACCACCTTAAAATCTTTCATCGATAATTCGCCTTTACATACCGACTCTTTACTCGATGAAATGAAGGAATATCCTGCAGCAGCAATAGCTTGACCATGAATAAATGGGAAATCAAAGGTATTCCCGGCAATGACCTTAGTCTCGTGATCGCCATTGCTGCCTCCGAATCCTGCCGAGTCATCGTCCATCCACGGAATACGGCGACGGAACTCATACATGCTTCCAATATAATTGAACTGTACTTTGTCGGGCACGCCATGGTCGATAGCATCTACAAACCCGCCAATACTGTCTTTTGCCGCAAAGCTAAATGGTGCACTTACTCTTGTGAACCCGTTGATGATGAGCGCCACCCCTTTTTCGGACGACTTGCGGCACACCGAAAGAATTTCGGAAGGAAAGCTCTCACCGCCATCGTTCACCGCTGTAATTTTGAAACTGTAAATTTTATCATTTTCAATAGCTAACTTACACGAAGGAGTATTTGTGACTTTTCCATTGTCAAAATCACCATTATCCACACGTGTATAGACCACGTATTGAGTAGGTTTAGCAGTAGGTTCAACCGAATCTTCCACAGCATGCCATTTGAGTTCCACCTCATTCTGTGCCGAAAAACGGGCATTGAAATCATCTACAGGCAACGGCTGAACTACATAATTATAACCGTATTGACCGGCAATAAACTTCAACATTCCTTTATAGATAGCACGGCTGACAGCGAAACGGAAATGCGGATCTAGACCATAGCGCATATCGGCAAAGTTTTGGTGCGAAAGCAACTCAAGCAACATGGTAGGTACATTGGGCACACGGGCTTCGCTATATGACTTGTTCCACATAGGTCGACGCGACCATTTGGGTTCAAACTGACGGCGAATTGTACCAACCACCTCATCCATGATTAAATTGGTAAGGTCGCGTGATGCCCAACGGGATTGTCCGTTTTGAAAAACCTCATTGTTGTGATGCGTCATATAAATACCCAGCGTACCCACAATAGAATCGTTGAAAGTGGTTCCTGCATCGGAATGAAAGGCAAAAGCCAAATCGACAGGCACATTTAGTCCTTGAGATTTTGGCAGCACTTTGGAGCCACCGGCTAAGTAATTCACCCAAAAACCGCGACTTTGATAGTCGTCAGTATAATCGTTTGCCCCGTGGCTACGGCTAAAAATACTATCAGGCATACCGGCCCATTGCAACCAGTAACGAGCACCTTCGGTATAACGTGGATAGCCACTTGTTTCGGCGGTATAATGAATCGGCAATCGAGGCTGTACTTTTTTAGCCGCTGTGCTATCAGAACTTTTTGCATTTTCGGTAATCACCCCGGTGGGATTTGGCATACGGGATATATTTCCCATTCCACCGCCAATTTTGATGGCATCGGCAGTCACAATTGCACCTTTTTTGTGGCTAATGTTTGATAAGGTAATTTTGCACTGTTCGTTTTCCCCTTTATCGAATGAAAAGAATCCAAGGAAAATCCAGGTACCCCCACCCATTTTTTGATTGACCTTAAATTCACTTTTCCCTCCCAGATGATAGACTGTGTAGAGAGCATCATCAGCACTCTTAGGCAACGTTTTGTAAGAGACATACACTGCATATCTCCCCTTTTCGGGCATATTGGGAATCCATTCTACCGTACTCTCTTGTCCTTTTTTGATTGTGGCTATCTGACGGAATGAGCCTAAGGCAAACGGATTAACACTATCACCATAAATCGTCATTTTATCCGCAAAGCCCATTCCAGCTCCATTCTGCCAGCCCATTGTCCCATTGTTTTCGTGATACACTGATCCAAAACGGGAAGCATCGTTATCGATAATGACTTCGGTGGAATGGTAGTCACGCTCGCGGGGAAGAAGTACGTTAGCACCGGCATTTTCCAACATTGGCACTAGATAAGGCAACACATAGCTTTGCGTATATAAATCTTCTACCGTTTGAAATATGCGTGCCCGCTGCCACTCCCAACGTGCCACTTTTTGCTCATAATAATAACCGTGACTTTGCCACATAGCTATATGTTTGTTTTGCAGTCCACTATTAATTTTGAATGGTTCAGAAACTCGTTCCACAAGAGGAATATGATTATCCTTATTAGTGAAAATACGGCTTTTATCCTTGTGCATCTGAGTGCGATAAACATTTGGAATTAAGCCTTCAAGTTTTTGTTTGTCGGAAAAAATATTGAGGGAGTATTTTTGTAACGAGTCCGGCAATAAGCGCTTTACACACGCATAGATGTTTGCCACATCAGGCTCTTTCAGGGTGAGGTATGCAAGATTTTCGTCCATCGACACGGTCACTATCTTTTTCTTTTTATCAAAATCAATAGCTTTGACTGAGGTATGTCCGGCAAGTTGTTTTTTATAAAACACGGTCAACGAATCGGATATCGACTTTTTCAATCTTGCATCCGTAATTTCTTGCGCCGAAAGCGGAAGAATCAACAACATCAACAGGCAAAAAATGCCTGATTTCATCAGAATGGATTTCATGTGTTTGTATTTATTTTTTTACATCAAGAACGTATGGTATTGAGCTTGCAAATTGGATCGAAGCGTAAATCAATGAAACTAACTTGTCCCGGCTTTCATTGACTTTTTTCATCATAATACAGTTTCGTATAATGCTATAACTTTCTTACGCCTATTCCCGGTTCGTCATTCAGAGTGATTTTCCCCTCCTTCAATTTCATTCCGGTAAAGCAATCGTTTGCAATAAGGATGTTGCCGTCTAAGTCGGCAAAATTCATCTTGGGAGAGAGCTGAGCTGCAGCAGAAACGGCACACGATGTCTCGGTCATGCAACCAATCATTAGTTTCATCCCATAAGAGTCGGCCATGCTGATCATTTTGTTGGCCTCGCGCATGCCTGTACATTTCATCAACTTAATATTGATGCCGTCAAATATTCCTTTCAGCCGGGGAATATCTTCCAATCGTTGACACGATTCGTCAGCTATTGTCGGCAATGGGCTTTGCTCGGTTAACCATGCCATATCGTCAAGGTTGTGTTTAGGCATAGGTTGTTCTATAAATTCGACATTTTTGCCTGCAAGCCACTCAATCATTTTCAGCGCATAGTGTTTATCTTTCCAACCCTGATTTGCATCCACCCGAAACGGCACATCGGTTACCGAACGCATGGTATTGATAATCATCTTATCGGTAGCCTCATCCACACCTAATTTCACCTTCAACACTTTGAAAGCTGCTGCCTCCTTAGTCTTCTGACGAATCATATCTTCGGTATCAATACCAATAGTAAAGGTGGTGACAGGTGCTTTCGCTGCCGTGTAGCCCCAGATGGCGTGCCAAGGTTTTCCAATGAGCTTGCCCACTAAATCGTGAAGTGCAATATCAACCGACGCCTTTGCGGCCGTGTTGTTGATAGTAATAGCATCCACATAAGCCAGAATATCATCCAGCTCAAAAGGATTGTTGAATTGTTTGAGATTTACTTTTTCGAGAAATGCCAACACAGATGCGGAAGTTTCGCCCAGATAGGGAGGCATGGCAGCCTCACCGTAGCCGGTCACTCCATCGTAGGTGATTTCGGTCAGTACAATGGGAGTGGTGGTGCGGGTATAGCCCGATACAGTAAAAGGATGAGCCAATTTGGCTTCGTAAGGTCGAAAAGTGAGTTGCAAAGTTTTACTACCGCTCAATTTCTGGCCTTTGGTATTTTGTGCAAACATAGAAACAGAATTGATTAGCGAACCGGCAGTTACTAATGCCGATGCTTTTAGAAAATTTCTTCTTGTTGTCATATTAAATGATTTACAGTAAGTTACGAAATATCATTGATAATAAGGATGTTTCTTGATGGAAACAATTCCCGAATCTTTATCAATTTGAGTGATGATGCGACGAGCCCGCAATATGCGTTTGGTGTTCCCTGCATCATAATTTGCAGCACCCGGTTTAAGACTACCGATGTGAATTGTACCTGAAGAGTGGATAAATTCTCCATTACCAATATAAAGCGCCACATGGGTTACATGGTCTTTTCCTTCTCTTTTGGAGCCGAAAAACAGTAAATCGCCGAGTCGCAGATTGTCGAAACCGTTTGAAATATCAACTACTTCGCCGGTTTGTGCCTGTTGTGAGGCATCACGGCGAAGAATCACTCCATTGAGATAAAAACTGGTTTTTGTAAAGCCACTGCAGTCCATTCCCTTGACAGAAGTTCCACCCCAAAAATAGGGAAACCCGAGAAAGTGCTTCGCCGTGGCAATGATATTTTCGGCAGTCGGACGGCGCGATGCCAACCATTGGTCGAACGGCATGGCTAATTTTTTGTGTAAAAAGGCGGTTTTACCTGTGGGTAACATCACTTTATAGTAATCACCGTTTTCGCCCATGTTGCGTACAATATCACCCCACACTACGTCCGATACCACAGCCGCTGTTTCGGAAGGTTGCGCACGCAACATGGTAAAATAGTCGGTTACAATCACTTTCGGAGCTGCATTCCAGGCTTTAAATTCGGATTCGGCCATCTGCTTCACCCCATCATCAGGAGTCCATGAGGTATAACCTTCAGGGGTCATTAATTTGTACCAACCGTGGGCTGTTTCTAAAATACGCACCGGCATTCCCATCAATGTTTGGGTACCCATTTCTGCCGCGTAAGAGGGCGCTAACTGCAAATTAATTACCGACTGTGATGTAATGCCATAGGTTGTATTCACATTTTGTGCCGCTGCTGCAACTGAGCACAAAAGACAACAGCTAATAATAAATGATGATAGTTTGTTCATAAATATAAATTTAATCTCTCCACAACCCCTCTCCACTAGTGAGGGAAATCTGGGAGAAAAAATGGTGATAAATATTGTTTTATTTTTTAGTTTGTTCTTCTTTCAAAAGCTCAATAATAGAGACAAAACGATACCCTTTTTGCTGTAAAGTTACAATAAGTTGCTCTAACTTATCATATAGTTTATCCGTACGATGAGCATCGGTGCCGATATGCGTCAACAGCAGAAAACCGTTGAGTGTGTGCTTCGCTTCAAAGTTCAGTATATTGTCATAGATTTGTTGTGATGAACGATATGCCTTCATGTCGGGCGTGGTATAGTCGGCATTGGAGCTGCTCCCGGGCGAATAGTTGACTAAGGTTACGCCCAATTGCTTTGTCCAACTGCTGATTTGATTGTTGTAATGTTCGTAAGCCGGCAAGAAATAGTACGGTGCCGAGAGTTTTAATCCTGCGGTCTGCATTGCCTTATAGTTATTCTCCAAATCAGACTGAAACTGCGTTTGGGTAACCAATGTGGAATCGCGCTTTGTCCAGTCGGCATAGAGCAGATGCTTGTCGGAGTGTGGTGCCATGTAGTGTCCATCGCGTTGCAATTGTTTGGTGAACTTCGGATATTGTCGGTAGAAATCGCCCGTCAGAAAAAAGGCTCCCTTGATAGCGTGTTTTTTCAATACATTTCTAATTGTGGTATAACCATCGGCAAACTCATGTCCTGTAAACACAAGCGTAAGTATTTTTTGAGCTGTATCGCCCTGAATAATTCCTCCTGAATTGTATCTAAATGGGGAAGCCGTTTTATTTTTTTTATCCAACGAAGAAAGATAATAACAGAGTGAAGCGGTGCCATCCATCGTTGGTTCATTGCTCGAATAGTCGGCATAATCGTCGTGATAGACCACTCTGTCTGATTGGAAAGGAGCATATTTATCTTCGGCAGCAAGCCTCACCCCTTTCAGGCTGCGGAAAATCGGGGCATAAATAGGCCCATCGACCAAACCGCCATCGATAGGATAATGATAAATCTGCGCAAAAGCCGAATGAGGATGGCGCGGATAATCGCCAAAAGAGGGTAAGCCCACAATCATACATTTTCCCCATGGATTGCAGCCAAACAGCCAGTCGCGCAATGCAATTTCCATCTCCAGAAAGTCAGTATTCCCTGTCAATTCTCTATAAAGACGAGCTTGAGTTGCTGCGGCTACCACCAGATTGTTTGAGCACCAGATAAACGGGATGCCATTGACAAAAGGGTCATCACCGGCACGCTCGCGGATACGCTGAAGTCCGCTGCGCATGTTTCGTATAAACTCAGCGCTCACTCGTGCATTCGATTGAGCCGCCAAAAAATAATGTCCTAAATTGATAAACGGATACCATTGATAGTGACGTGCCGAGTCGGCTCCCATCCAGGGTGTAACCGGCTCAATACGACCATAGTTAACCGCATTATTCAAATAGTCAACTTTACCTGTAGAATTATACAATTGAGTAGCAGCCAGTTCCATGTCGTCCACCCAATTGTCTTCTTCGTAAAAATAGGGCGACACGCACGATGCCGTTTGGCAAACACCGGGATGCTCCATCCCTTTTTGGTAGGCATCTACTGCTTTTTGTTTCAACGATTCGGCAAACTCAGGATAGTATTTAGCCAATAGTTTAGAACCCAACGAAAACGAGGAGGAATATTTACCCACAGTTGAAGCTAAGCCGGTAGAACGGTTTTTGTATTTACGCAACCCCTGCGGTTCACCCATGCAGGTGTAAACCGGACGTTCCTTACCCGAACCCCAACCATAATCCACAGGATCATTGGCAGGAGAACGAAACGAAGCATGGTCGCGGTCGTCGGCTATCTGATTGAAGTAAGTATCTTTATCGGGATTCAATCGTACCAGCCAGTCAAGCCCCCATTTGGCTTCGTCCAACACATCGGGAATCCCATTACTACCGGGCAAGCCGTTAGCATCGTACAAATCGCCGAATGCCGCAGGGTTTTGTTGATAAGCAAACAACATTTCAAAGATTGCATTGGCCGACGTGGTCACGTATTTCAAGTAGTCGGAAGCATCATGCCAACCACCCCAGGCCTTAATCTTTTCTCCTTCATGCGCCGGATTGAAAATAATCCGCCCATCATGTTGATGACAGGAATCTTTCAAAAAAGGGTTGTAACCACAACGCTGTTGACGCATATATTGCAATGGAAAATCAGCTGCACCGGCATAGACATCCGATGCGATGCGAAACACAGGAGAAACAGCCTTGCCCGCTTCAATATGAAAAGAGCCTGATTCATTGATCGTTGAAAAATCGAGACGAGCCGTTGCAGCAAAAGTCCCGTTTGAGCTTTTGGAATTAATAAAATGACCGACAAAGACAATTTCGCCGGTGAGTTCACGCACCACTTTGAACTCAGAAAGGGTCTGCTTGTCCTTACTCAGCCATACGACTACTTTCATGTCACCGGGCAGATAGCCCATTTGGTTGACACGTATCCATTGCTGCGCGAAAGCCGGGAGAAAGGCAAAAAGGAGGAAGAACAAAGCTAAAAGCCTCCCCCAACCCCGTCCTAAGTAGTGGGTTAATCTGCCCGTTTTATTATTATTCGAATTCATTTGTTTGTATGAGTTTATTTCTCTTTTATCAAAGCCGGTTTCCGCAACAGCCACATTCCCATAAAAGTAAACAAGCCATTAAATATCAACAATGTAAAGCCAAAGCCAAAACTAAAGAATGTTCTCCCGACAAAATCGAGCAAGAGGCAGAATAATGGCGAAGCAACTGCCACTATTGGCATCCATTTGTCACGTACTTGATATTTGGTAAGAATGCCAAAGAAAAAGAATCCGAGTAACGGTCCGTAGGTATAAGCTGCCAGCTGATACACCAAATCGATAACCGCCTTATTATTAATAGCATAAAACAAAAGTATCAGGGCAAAGAAAATGAATGCATAAAGTGCATGTGTACGATAACGGATGCTTAGCTTGCGCGCATCGCTCAGGTCGGTACGTCGGTTAAAGCCCACAAAATCGACACACCACGAGGTGGTAAGCGATGTAAGAGCCCCTCCTGCGCTTGGATATGAGGCCGACACCAAACCTATCAAAAAGATTACTCCTACTCCCACTCCCAGATAGTTTTCGGCAATGGTTGGGAAAATTTTATCTACTGAGGCAATACCCATAGCTGCCATGCCCCCACGTTGTTGTACATAAAGTGCCAACACGGCACCCAGCGTAAGAAACAGAAGATTGACCACCACAATGGTTAAGCTGGTAGTCATAATGTTTTTCTGCGAATCTTTCAACGTCTTGCAACTCAGGTTCTTTTGCATCATTTCCTGATCAAGCCCCGTCATTACTATCGTGATAAAAATACCGCTTACAAATTGCTTGACAAAGTGCGTATTATCAGCCCACTTGGTGTCGAACCAAGAAGAGTAATCGCTTGAAGTAACTGCCGTAAACATTTCCCCGAAATTCCAACCCATTTGTTTGGCAATAAAAATTACACCCACTACAACGGCAAGTATCATAAATGTAGTTTGCAATACATCGGTCCAGACTATTGTTTTGACGCCACCTTTGAGCGTATAGAGAAAGATAAGCAGCATAAACACAAAGGCCACCACCCAGAAAGGGACTATACCTTGCGGCAAAAATCCATGCAGTACAAACACCACCAGATAAATACGAACTGCAGCACCCAATACCCGCGAAATCACAAAGAAAGCTGCACCTGCCTTATAAGTATAGAATCCGAAACGGGTTTCTAAATATGTATAGATGGAGGTTAGATTCATTTTGTAGTAAAGCGGCAACAGCACCAGAGCCACAATGGCATATCCTACCACAAAACCAATCACCATTGGCATGTAAAAAAACGATTGGTGCATCACGTTTCCGGGGACTGAAATCATGGTGACACCCGAAATGGAAGTGCCCACCATACCGTAAGCCACCACAAACCAAGGTGATTTTTTATTCCCCTGAAAATAAGAACTGTTGTCGGCTTTACGCGAAGTGTACCATGAAATGGCAAAAAGAATCACGGTGTAGACCACAAAAACACTAAGAATGAGAGTTAAAGACATTATTTATAGATTAAAAATTAGAGCCAAGAAAATCTGTTTTAGCACACACGAAGTTAGAAAAACACCAAGAGATTTTTCCACAATACACAACAATGTAATTGTTTGAACATATTTGTGCCTTCGTGTCTTTGGGTTTCAATTAAGATTCAAATGTACAAATAAATTCGCTCACAGCCTTGGGTTAATGAAGAACAGTAATCGGTTTCGACGGAGCACTTTCGTTATATAATCGGTTGAGAGCTGTGACGTAATAATCGAATTGACCGTCAGGTGTACCCAAAGATAATTTTGGTTCGCTTACGATACCTGCAATGGCACTTGCTTTTTCAAAATCAGGCACTTGTCCCTTCTCTATACGATACACCACAAAATAAACGGGCTTTGATGATGAATTTTCCGAATTGGAAATTTCCCACTGCAATGTATTGGTTGTGGCATCGAAAGAGAGTTTTACCGGAACAGAAGGAGTGGATTGGGGTAATCCCGGAATAAGCGGCACCAATGCCGAATAAGGATTCACCTGCCTTTCAATCACGCCATTGACTCCTAACACATTGTTTTTGAAGTTTTTGGCGTTAAAGTAGCAAAAACCTTCAAATTTTTTGTCTTGACGAATATATTTAGCCTGTCTCACTATTTCCACAGGAGAACGCCAGGCCGATTCTTTTGCCTCTTTATTGAGTCGATACGTTCCGATTCCGGCATACAAACCATGTCCGAACGAGTTTGCTGACCACCAGTCAGCCACTACCTGAAAATCGAGCCTGTCATATCCTATTGCAAAATAGAGCTGCGGCAACACGTAATCTATCCACCCTTTTTCGAGCCAAAGCCTGATGTCGGCATGAAGATGATCGTAATTGGTGTAACTATAACTTTTGGTATCGGATCCTCGAGCATCTTCACGTTTGTTGCGCCACACGGCATACGGACTTATTCCAAATTTAACATAGGGCTTCACCGACTTAATGGTATCGTGCAACATCTTGATAATCATGTCCACATTTTCACGTCGCCACCCCATTTTATTCTCAGCGGTATATCCACGATTGCATTTAGCAAACGAAACGCTGTCGTTGAAATCGTTATTGGGATAAAAATAATCATCGAAATGAATAGCATCCACATCATAACGGGTCACAATGTCCTTTACCACGCGGCAGACAAAAGCACGGGTTTCGGGATAAGCCGGGTCGAAATAAGTTTTCCCGCCATAAGCCACAAACCATTCGGGGTGTTGTTTGAAGATATGATTTTGCGACATTGCGCTGTAATCATTATCTTTAGTTGCCCTGTAAGGGTTAAGCCATGCGTGAAATTCCAAACATCGTTTATGACACTCTTCAATGGCAAATTGCAAGGGATCATAAGCGGGCAATGGAGCTACGCCCTGTTTGCCGGTCAGAAAATAGGACCACGGCTCCAATGTGGATGGATAAAATGCATCTGCACAAGGGCGAATCTGCATTACCACCGCATTGAATTTCAGCTTTTTGAACAGGTCGAGATAGGCAATCAATTCCGCCTTTTGCTCTTCAGTAGTTAATCCCGGTTTCGAAGGCCAATCAATATTATTGACCGTAGCTATCCATACAGCTCGCAACTCACGTTTGCCTTCAAATTTTTGTGGGGAAACAGAGAATGAAAAAAAGAACAGTAACAATAAGAGCAAAAGTCTCGCCCCCTGACCCTTTCCCTTGAGGAGAGGGGGGAATTGTGGCGAAAAGTCCGTTATGATTGATTCTACTTCCATTTGTCAGAAAAATAAATTGTGTAATTCGCAGATAACTATCACACGTGAGGCCTATTTCTCAATTGCTTTATAAATAGCCGTTTGCACTTTTGCTCTGATTCTTGTAGTTGCTATCTTGTCGCTGTCACGTGTGGGATATACACGATTCGACATAAAGATATAGACCAGATTATATTTTGGATCAACCCAAACCATAATGCCCGTATAGCCGGTGTGTCCGAAACTTTCGGGACTCACTTCGGGCGAACAGTAGGAGCTTCCCACAATTTTACCATCTTTCAGGTCGGGTTTATCAAAGCAAATACCACGGTCAATGCCCTCGTCGCCAAAAGGTCGGCAATTAAACAGGTCGAAAGTGGCTGCACTGAAATATGTTTTACCTCCATAAGTTCCTTTTTGAAGATAAAGCTGCATTAGCTTTGCCAAATCATTCGCATTGGCAAACAAACCCGCATTGGCCGAATGACCGCCCATCATCCCCGATGCCTCATCGTGCACATAGCCATGTAGCAGTGTCTGACGAAAGAAAGTATCCTGTTCGGTAGGTACCACCCTTGACAAAGGCATAGTGCGCCACGGATTGTACATTATTTCATTTGCTCCAAGAGGTTTGTAGAACGTAGCTTGTAGAAAGTCTTCGAAAGGTTGATGAACAATGGCTTCTACTACGGGTGGTGTACAGACAAAAGGCCAGTCGGAATAGACATATTTGTGTTTTTTATCCGACTTCAGCAGGGGCGACCTGGCAATAGCTTCGTAGATAAACTTCGAAATATCTTTTTGGGCAAATAAAGTAGGGCTGATGCGGATAGGAAACTCATCGGAACGCTCTGAACGGATGTAAGCGGGATTCAAAGTTCCATCGGCATTGACCACCTGTTTGTAGAACGGCGAATAGGCCTGCAATCCTCCCACATGGCAAAGAAATTCTTTAACCGTTTGATTTTCCTTATTGGTACCTTTGAATATTGGAAAATAATGGCTGAATTTTTCGTTGACATCAATCTTGCCTTCGTCCACTAATTTTAGATAAGAAGGACATCCTGCCGACACTTTGGTGACCGAAGCCAAATCGAAGAGGTCGTAAATATCTGTTTTACGGTTCAGTATGTCGTTTGGTGCATGTGCTATGGATGCGGTGAAATA
>Ga0302272_1000196_pt1 | contig 29215 bp, 52 predicted proteins | sample III_Bog_N1_2_FD_198772 | JGI IMG/M metagenome (GOLD analysis project Ga0302272, IMG submission 198772) | Peat permafrost microbial communities from Stordalen Mire near Abisko, Sweden - III_Bog_N1_2 | ecosystem: Environmental > Terrestrial > Soil > Wetlands > Peat | place: Sweden: Abisko...
GTTCAAATTAACATAGGAAACCGATCTATAGAATACATTTCACCAGTTTTGTTAATATTTAAAGAAGGAGCTTTTGCTTCAAAATTAGCGCCATCTCTAGTAAACGAAAATGTTTTAATTTCTAAAATAAAAGGCCCGTTTAAAACATTATCCAAATCATCACTTCTGTATGTTCTATATTTTAAAATAGGCTTTATTCCGAAGCCATTAGCAGCATTAACATTGTCTAATTCTAAAGGAACAATTTCGCCCAAATCACCTAATTGAATAGTAATAGTTTGATCTAAATTATTTTGTTCATTTGATAATGAAACTTGCAAAGGACAATAATTAAAAGTATAATAATTTCCATCTTCAAGTTTTACGGTTATACCTAATGTTGCATTTCTAACAATACGATACGTTTTTGAAAAATTAGGATGAATAATTTCAATTAATTCTAATTGGACGATTGCACTAGAACTATTTAGGAAGTATTCAGTATATTTACTCATTACATTATCGCCGGAAGTTGAACGTTCATTAAGTTATCAAATAAATCGTTATAAGTTTGATATTCGTTACCAAATAAGCCATATAACATTGCTGAATCGATATTGTTTTGGTCCATATCAATTTGGTCAACTTCAATTGTTGCACTAACAATAAATTTTAACCCGCTTTGACTTTTTAAACCAAAAGTTCCTGGAACAATATGCGCAGTATGCTCTGTTAATTCAAAAGGATTATCATAATAAAGATCAATTAAAAAAGGCAAAGCACCGTAATTAACAACCTTTTTGTAAAATGCGCGTAAATAATTATATTCGTCTGGATCACATGTCCAAGAAACATTAAAATTTGAAGCTGCATCTAAAATATCTTGTCTATACTTAGACGCACCTCCATCAAGTTTTACAGATAAAATTTGCGTTCCATCTGTGAAACTATAGCCATCTCTATCTGGTGGAATAATCAATTTTTGTATCATTTTAATAGCGCCTCGCTACATTCGTATTTTGGCTTAAAGATTTAGAAATTGGAGAATTGGAATTAGCAATATGCGAAGCAACCAAATTAGGTGTATCGGTTTTAACTACCTTCTTTGCTTCATCTCTAGCGATAATACGAATTTGATTATCATCCTGTTGAACTTCAAATTCTTTACTAGTTCCATAGTTTGCGATACTAACAGCTACCTGATTGCCCACAGAGATGGACTTCCCGGCGTTCATCGCTTCAAGTAATGGCCGATTCTTAGCTGTAGATGCTGCGTTATTGACAAATTCCTGGCCGTGAACCACACCAGCAATTGCTGAAGTTCCGCCGTTACCAGTATAACCACCAGCTTCATAACCGGACATTTTTGTATTTAGAATTTGGCCGATTGCTGCGGCTGTCGCAACTGCTGTAGATGCTGCAAGGATAGGCCCAAGGATAGGTCCGGCCTCCAAGGCCTTCATGTAGGCGATGACGCCACTCACAGTAGCCTGGGCGATTGCGGCGGCCTTCCCAATTTCAAATAGAGTTCTGTCACCAGAATTTTGTAACGTAGCTAAGTTTCCAAAGAACTGGCTAGCATAATCTAACTGAGTTGCATATTTTGTTTGTGCAAATTTGGCTTGTGCAATGTAAGATTTTCTAGTCCGTTCCTGTTCTGTCATTAAACCTTTGGCTGTTAGAGTATCAATTTGATTAAGGAAATTATGATATTTGCTTAAATTATCTGCTAATTCCGAGTCAGTTCCTTCAAACATAGAACTAAAAATATTAACCTTAGCAGTATTTACATCATTACCATTCATAGATCCCATTGCTTTACTTAATGCTTCAACTTGAGCAGTAAATGTGTTTAATGTTCCAGTAGTAGTAGCATAAATTTTCTGTGATTCACTTTGAACTTCATTATCATGCAAATTTTGTTCAACTTTCGCTTTAATTGCATTTTTATTTTTATTCCAAGCATCGGGATATTTAATCATTAAACTATTTTGAAGTTCTTGCATTTGTGTAGCAACTTGTAAATCAGTTCCAACTAATTGTAATAATTTATGCTGATCGTCTAAAGAATCATTAGTTTTCTTCAAAGGATCATAGTAATTTTTTAATGTATCTAACGCAGTAGACATAGCACTGTTATATTGCTCATGTGTTATTATTTGTTTACTTAGTAATTCCCCAACAGCCATTGTAGTATTTAAATATTTGTCTTCAGCACCTTGAGTAGCATTATAAATAGAATCTCTCTCGGCAACTACTTTACTATATTCAACATTAGAATTAATAATTGAAGCCCATTGTTTAATTTGATCTTCGCCTAATGTCCATTTTTTATTGGCAAACTGAATTTCAATTTGATCTAATTGGTTGTATTCTTCTTTAGATGTTCCAAGCATAGACAAAGCATTTTGCTGTTTTAATAATTCTGCTGTAGTTTTTGCAATTGCAGCAGATTTACTTTCTTCATTTTTATTAGGCTTATCATAAGCACCGTCTGTTTCAGCAGCACCTTTAATTAATGCAGCCCTGGCTTCATATAATGGTTTTAACTTATCGTTGTATTCTTGTATTTTCTTTAAATTAGCATCTTCTGAAACTTTATCAATAGTGCTATTTGGATTTAATTTATCTTTTGATAAACCTGATGTAAAACTTAATAAGTTTTCATAAGCATTAATTGTCTTGGTAATCCAGCTTGTATCAGGACCTTTTGACTCAGTTTCTTTAATTTGAGAATTAATTTTCTTTAAATTTTCATCATTAATTGCTTTAACTGATGCTAATATTTCTTGATAAGAAATATTTTCTTTTGACAACATTGCCCTATATTCTGGACCTTGCGCTATTAATTCTGCTTTTAATACATTTAATCTTTCTTGCTGATTACCCGCAGTTCCATATGTTGATGTTCCTTCCTTATGTAAGTTTATTTCAGTTCTCATGTTACTTACAATTTTATCAGCAGATGAAGCTAATTTGGCATTACTTTCAGCAACTTTATTTTGAGTATCTAGTAAATTATCACTTGCATTAACTAAAGTTTTAATTACTTCATAAGTTCCCATAATTGCAACGGTCCAAATTGCAAATCTTAAAATCGAGCGGATGGCTACACGTTCGGCCATATCACCCATTTTGCTTAATGAAGTAGTGCTTAAATTTGTTCCGGTCGTAACTTTATCTTGAGCGTTAGCTAAACGTAAAGCTGACATTGTAGCCTGATCTGTGGCTCTTGCTAAATTCTGCACAGTAATCGCAGTTTTGTTTTGAGCCTGTTCTAAATTTTCTTGACTAATTAAAACATTATTACTTGAAATAGCTAAATTATTATTAGCAATAGCTAACGAAATTGCGACCTGTTCAAGTTCTGCTGCTGCCTGGGCCGATAGCTGATGGCTTGCAGCCATCGTTTCAGCAGCGGCACTTGCTTCGGCCTCAGCGGTCCCCAGGGCCGTGATTGCGTCCAAAGCGGCAGACTGTGCCGCTGTTAGCTCATCAGTCGCCACAGAAACCTGATTTAAGTTTGTAGTCAAAGCAGCAATACCGCCGCCGTTTAATGTGCTTAGGTTTTCTTGTAATGTTTTAATAGCAATGTCCGCACCAATAGCAGCATTGCTAATATCATCAAGTTTATTAGGAATAGAAGCATCGATTTTATCTTGTAATGTAATTACAATATTTTCATCAGGCATTATAGCACCATTTTAAAATTCTTTACTGATTGACGGGCCATTAATTCGCAATTTTCAACAAATCCAGCAGGAGCTTGCTTTGATGTTCCATTGTTCAAATCTCTAATATAAGGTGCATTATTAGAAATAAAAATAGTTTGTCCAGGTTTCTTTTCCATCATTTTTTGAGTAAATACTTCTAATGCTTCAGCGGCACTTTGCAATTTAGTTAAACCCATTACACCAGGAACATAAGGAAAAATTTCGGATGTAATAGGCTGATCTAAAGAACCTTGCCAGTTAGATAAAGCATTAGAAGTATCAACAGGAGTGGTATAAACTAAATACTGCTCTAAAGTAATACCTGTTTCAATACAACATCGGCTAACCTCAGGAGCAAGGTTAGCCTTAATCTGTTTCATTCGGTTAGCCAAATAAGTTAAATCAGGCATTACGTTTCCTTTTTTCAGCTAACCATTTTATATAAACTAAATCCATTTCAGTTAAAAAGTATATTAGCCTTTCTGTTTGAATTTCACTAAAATGGTATGTTTCAGAATATTTAATTTTTACTGTCCAAGGAATTTTATTATTTGAATTTCTGTCATCCTGTAATATTAAATAAGCATCAAAATAAAGCATTAAATCGGCATTTAAAGTCGGCTTATTTTTAATTCTGTCCGGTATCGGCTGGTGCATTTGCTTTGCTTGTTTAATGATGTTTTGTTCGATACCGGACATATCTAAGTCATACAACAAAACATCAGTTAGTTTTTTGCGTCAGCCTTTAAATTGGAAGCAAGAAAATTATCCATCTTACTAGATTCAAAAGAAAGCTTCTGGAAAAGATCAGGAAGATCATTAAATAACTTAGTCGCATTTTCTTCATTATATTCAATATTAGAGCCAGTAGAATCCTGAATATTTTCCCAACCTTTAAGAATTGCAGTAATAAAAACTATAATATTAAGTCGATTAGCATCACTTTCCGAAATAGTTCCGTCAGCAAGTTCATTTTTGTAAGGACGGAAGGTAGCCTCAAACGTCTTTGCCCACAAAGTATTGTTTCTGCTAGTTCGACCAATTTTAAAAGATGGAATAGTCCCATCATCATTAGCCTTGAACTTAATAGTGATTGCATCATCAACTGTTTTATACTGCTCGTAAATGCTCATTTCATCCTCAAGAAAAACCCAGCCAGACCATTCTAGCCGGGTTTACAGCCAGTATACAGGTTTAGCTAGGCATTGCCACAGTCGGCAGATAAGTAAAGAAGTTGAAAAGAATTGTGCTTCCCAAAGTAGACTGTGCGGCATTCATACTAATTCCAAGATTAACCGGAGAATCCTTAGAAATTGTAAGTTTGCCGTCACTCAAAGAAAGCAGCGGAATATCAACAATGAAACCCATATTCTTATGGGCAGCAATAGAACTAAAGCCAATATCACTATTCGCGCGAATTGCACTAACAGCCGCAACAGTGCTAAAGTAAGCAGTTAATGTTCCAGTAACGGTAAAGTCACCAACAGTAGCATCAAAAGCGCCCAAAACTCCAATTGCCTTGCTAGACTTAACATTGTTATTAATAACAATCTTACCATCAGAAGCATAAGCAAAAAGAGCAGCATTATTAATATTCAGTGGATCGTAAATACTAATTTTCTGACGATAAATATCAGACGATGTATTGTAAGCATTTTCATTAACTGCAGCAACTCGCGTTCCGGCCTTGGGTCCAACCGTTCCAGTCTGAGTCTGATAATCCATTGCAACAAAAGTTAAATCAGTATTTAATTTGCCACTATTGGGAATGTTAAGAGTTAACTGATCAGGAACAGCGCCAAGTAAATATTCAGTCTGAACACCATTTCCGTCATTACCAATCTGGCGTTCAAGCTGGAAAGTGCGCCGCTTGATATTGGCATAAGGCTGATTCTTAATAACCTTGCCAAAGAACAACTGAATCAGCTTACCAGTTCCAGCATCAACAACAGGAACGAAAGTTGTATCGTTAAAAACAATTGCGTGAGCAGCGATAGAAGCAATTCGTGCATATCCAGTAGGGCAAGTAGCAAACTTGCTATTAGCGCCATCGCCACCGAGGAAAACCCATTCGCCCACAGAAAGACCAAGGGTAGTCAAATCAGTGGCCACTGTGGCGAACGTGACGCCAGTAGCACTCACTGCGGAAATGCTAGCATCGGCAGACGGGAACTGGAAACCAACAACCTCAATATTCGCGCCAGCAGGTGGAGTAGCTTCATCAGTCTTTGTAGCAGTTTCAACAATAGTGGTAGCAGTTGCCGAAGCAACAATATCCAAACCATTGTTTAAAGCATTTGTAAAACCACTATTCCAAACAATATGATTTGCCTTGAAAGAACCTAAACCACTAGCGGCTGCAAAAGTCTTTGTAGAAGCAACAACGCTAGTAATAGGAATAGCGGCTGCGGATAAAGAAGCAGTATCAGGCTTTTCCAGAGCATCCGCAAAAACAAATCCCATTAAAAGAGTCTGCAAATTGCTTTCCATAAAATCGATATTAAAACCGCCCTTAGCATCAAGGTCTGTAATAACACCTTTCTTAATATATCGATCAGGATTAATAGGTGTTCGATTAGTATTAGTAAAAGAACCGTAAAAATCAGAATAACTGTTAGGCTCCATAGATTGCCAAATAGGAGTTCCAGGCAAAACCTTTAAACTAGTCTCAACTGCAATAGCCAGACTAGTAGTATTAGAATCAACCTTATTAGGTGCTGTCATTTCTAACCTCCAATTTCGTCAAATTCGTAATCTGCGATTACGTTATGGTTTAAACTTCCATCTGTAGGATTTAATTCCTTGATACGCGAATTTCTAAGAATAACATTGGCTGTTGAATGTCTAAAACAATTTTGGACTAGCATATCAACTTTCTGAAGCAAAGGAAGCGATGTATTATCTTTTGGTGCAAAAATTTGAACAAAAATTAAACCAGTTGATGTAAATCGTTTTTGTCCATTACTAGAAACATTTTCAGATAATGTAGACTGTCCACTTGTTACCTGTTGTAGACTAATTCTTGCCCAAAATTTTGAATTATCAATTGTAGTTCCACTATCAATTCCCGGCCATTCAATATGAGCAGAATAACCAAGTAAAGAGTTAATATTTAATAAACTAGCATTAAATAATGCTAGAATTTCGTTGACTGTTTGTTCATATGTGCATGTCATTACTTAAACTCCAATACATACATTAAAGTCTGTTCATTTGGAGCTACTTCATCAATTGCTTTAAGTTTTAATTCCTTTCCATTTCTAATCACCGACATTGTCATATCTGGAGTAACGGTCAAAGAATCCATATATCCGCGAATTACTGTTGAAACTGTCTGTGTTCCACTTAAATACTGCATCAATTCTTTGCCAAATTCACTTGAACCTGTATTATTTGGAGCAAGAAAAACCATATTACAATCAGTTAAAATTGGTGTTCCTGGAATCATAATCCAAGGTTGATTAGGATCGGGAACACTAGCAACAGGCTTTTTAAACTGCACTACCTGACCATACTTTTTAATAAGTCTAGAAACTGTTTTGATCTGTCTATCGTAAGTTCCCATTTTAAACTCGCATTGTTTTAATTGTGTAGCCGGCATTACCGTTTTTGAATAAAGGCTGAAGTAAAGCATCAACTGCCGATAATTCGGGCATAAAATAATCACCTGGATTTACAGCATAGTCAGTCTGAATAGGTCCAATCTTTTCAGATTTGATAGCTGGATCGGTAATTGTGGGCATAATATCAACACCATTTTTTAATTCCATAACTAACTGGCATTGAGCATTAACCAAAATTCCAGGAATTAAACTTGTATAATCAAAACCATCCACAAAAACATTAAATCTTGGAAACTGTAAAGACTGAGTATTTGTTAATTTATTTCCTTGAAAATCATTGCGCTTACTCTCAAGATAGTCAATAGCTTTAATTGCCCATACTTCAATTGTTGAATCAACTGTTCCTAAATCAATTCCACGTAATGAAGCATAGGCTTTTAAAGTAACCAAACTAGCGTAAGAATTTGCGCCAGCGGGCATTGTTCCATCTTCAACAATAAGTGTCATTTAAACACCCGGTTTCCACGCAACCTTAGTAGAATCAACAGTGGTAGGCTCAACAGTTTCAGCTACCTTAGCAGGAGTAACAACATTACCATCTAAATCAATAACTGCAAAATCTTTATAATTATCAGGAATTTTTTCACCGTAAACATAATCACAAAGTTCCGGACGATCATCATCATGCACAAATAAAGCATTGCGAAAAACAGCCTTGCCAACAAGCTTCTTTAAATTATCCTTTTCTTCTTCAGTCGGAACGGAAGAATAAATAAAATAGATAATTTTTGAATTGCGTTCCATTTTAATTTCTCCATTTGCCCACAAAGGGACTAAGCATAGAAAAGATCACCAACAACAGCGTTAATTGCAACTGCGGTAGCATCGGTATCGGCTGCACCTGTAACAATAGAATAGCCAATACCAGTTGTAAAAGCTAGGCCAATATCACCAACTAAAGTAGCTTTTCCATTCGCAGGAATACCAATACTCTGAACGACACCTGAACCAGGAGTGGGAGTAGTCGCAATATTGTGCAATTTTAAATAAACAATTGCTGCTGTTGTATTAATTAAATCCCATCCTAACAAACGTCCAGCACCGGCTTTAACAATTGTTGCATTTGTGGAAGCAGCTGCAACAACATGTTTAATAGTAGCTGCACCAGTTGCGTTAGCTCTAACTTCCTGTCCAAAATCTCCTACTAAAGCAGTTCCGGCAAGTAAACCAACATTCCAAGTTCCACTCTGTTTAGCAGCACCGATACACTCAACACCATTAACTTTTTCAGCATTTATAATAACACTTCCGCTAGTAATAGCAGTAAGTTTAACATGAAACCATGTATAACCAGGAATATTAAAAAGTCTTGTTCTAGTAACTGGACTAGAAGTAACACCTGAAGTTGAAGCTGTAGTAACATCATCAGCAGAACTTACTCCAGTAACCGCAACCCAAGTTCCGTCTGTGCCATTTGTTGAATCGTTGCTACCTTCATAAACAGCATTCGCACCAACAAAAGTTCCAGTCCATTGAATTCTAATTGTATTTTTATCTTCTAATTTTACAGCAAAAATATCCCCAATTGTTGTTAATGTTTTATCCCCTCTCATTTTAATGCTCCTGTTAAAAACCGGAAGCAGAAACTAAATTCCACTTCCGGTTAATATTGCTAGAAAGGTTTACTTGCTAATAACCAGAACACCGGCCATATCCTTATTGGAAGTAGCAACCTTATCCCAATTGGTAGCCAGTGCGAGTGCAGCATCGTTCGGAGCCTTGCCGCCATTGGTCTTATCCCAGGTGAATCCCTTCAAACCAAGCTGGTAAGACCACTCAGCCTGATAAGTGCGCTGAATATTTTCATCCCCATTGAGAGTCTGAATATTATCCGTAAAATCGTTATTCTGATTGACAACAATAGCACCTTCGGTAAGACCAAGTGTATTATACTTGTTAGGCGAACCTGTAGTAACTAGAGCAGGAGCATCGGTAACAATAAAGACACGACCGAAAGGATCAGTAATAACATTAATCGTTCCGTAATTAAACAGAACACCACTATTAGCCAGAGCATTATCGTAGAAACCAGCCATCGCTGTGGAGTGCATAACCCAAGCCTGAATATCACTAGCGCGATCACCAAACAGGAAAGCGCCAGTATTAAGCATTCGCGGATTCATAGTATTTGGAGTAGCAGCACTTCCGTCATAAACAAGTGCAGCCTGGCCAGACAGACCAGCAAAGCAAGTCATGATTGCAGTATTAAGCATATCGGCCATCATGTCCTTGGAAAGCTGAAGCGCCAGGACAGCAGCCGCTTCTTCAGGATTAATCTGGAGCCATTTATACTGGCCAGGATCAAGACGGATAGGCGGGGTGCCAGCCGCAACCTTGACCATGGTTTCATCGAGCATAGCCATAACCTTCTGAGTCTGAGCGCCAGAACCATAAGGATTACGTCGCCGGGCAAGGCCACTAATCTTGCCAAAGAAAGCAGTATCCTTGTAATCGCCCATGTGAGCAGCATTGGCAAGCTGGATGCAGCCGCGACTAGCAGTGTTAAATAAATCAATCTGCTGTCGGGTAATTTCAGTTGTCATACTATAAAGAGTTTCCGAAAAAACAGTAAGATCGGTAAGAGCCATTTTATTCTCCGTCAGCAGGTTTAATATTGTTCTTGTAATAGTCAGTTAATTGTGCAGGAGTCATCTTAGACAAGATAACAGGCTTTCCATCGTTTCCATTGCTTGGAGTGTGGCCACCGGCCGCATTGCTAGGATTCGAGGCACCGCCTGAAGCCCTGCTAACTGTAATGATAGGGGCATATTCTTTGTTTGCAACAATTTCTTTTTGCAAATCTTCCAAAGACATTGCAGACGGTTTGCCAGCTAAATCAAGAATTCGAGTAACTGGCTTTCCGTCAACTAATTCAACACTAATTCGATCGTCCAAAACTCGCTTCATTAAACTTGAAGATTTGGACGAAAGTTTAGCAGCAAGGGGACCAGTAATAGCTTCCTTAGCAGAATGAATTGCACTATTGGAAAGATTATTAATCTGTGCAGTTAATTCACTTTCCCTAGCAGTTAACTTATCCTTCCAAGACTTTTCAAGTGCTTCAATATTGCCATCGCGCTTATTCTTTTCTCCAGTCAAATTATCTAACTGTTCCTGAAGCGTAGAAAGCAACTTCTTAGTTTCCTTGTGGGCATTCGATTCATTATCCTTTGCATTGCGCAAAGCAGTAATTGCATCGTCGTCACCTTCAATCTTTGCAAGATAAGAATCGCCTTTCAGTTCATATTCAGCCTTCAAAACATCAGAAAGCTTTTCGTATTCTTCCTTACTAATCTTGCGCTTCATTGCGTTACTCCCTGGTTAAAATATTGGTTAACTTGCTTGTATATTCATTTAGATTTAAACTTGTTGATTTAGCTAAATCTGTTTGAACTGAATTAGGCTGTTGTAATGTCCATTGACTAATCGAATTTTCTTCTGGTAAATCCGAACCGTTATAAGGAACTTCAGAACAACGGCATTTCCTATGATACGGCACAGAAGGACCAGCGCCATTATAAAAAATCTGATGATCCAAGAAAATACACGATGGACAAGTTGAACTATCCAAAACAGCAATCCACATATAACGATCAAATGCAGTTGATGTATAAGCTGTTTCAATTGTAATCGAAAAATTCTGGATAACTGTTTCAGTTATATTTCTTGCTTCTCTATCAATAGAAATTAAAATTCCATCTTTAAATCCATTTTCACTTGTTCCAATAATATCATTTTCAAGTTCTTTTAATGTTTCATTGTTTGCAATTGCTTTATTAATTTCATTTTGTAATCTTGCGGTGGCTTTTTCAGTAAGACTGTTGATAAAATCTTGTGCGTTTGAACCACTTGCACCCATTAATGCCTGTAAAATTGCTACATGCGTTTTAGAATTATCATTATCTTGTAACCAAGAATAAGGTATTAAACCTGCTTTATAGTCATCAGTTTTATTATCATCAATAATTTTATTACATTCATCGTTATCTGTTACTTCATTATCAGATAAATAACTAGCAATAATTGACTTTTGAAAAGGCATTTCAGCCTTACAAAAGTCTTTCATTTCATCAAATAAATGATTTTGCCAATTCATCAAAATAGCAGCTAAAGCATTTGATAAATCACGTTTTAATTTATTTGATTCTTTCTTATTTAAATCACCCAAACTATCATAATCTTCATTTCTAATTGCTTCTTTCATTGCCTTAATCATTAATGGATTTTGCTTTCGCCATAATGAAATTTGATAATTCTTATACGCGTCAAGATACATTTGATGACGTAAAATAATATCATAAAGTCGGCGATCCATTTATTTGCCCACAGAAGAAACAACAGGCTGTTTATTTGCTGGATTCTTAGCGTCAATTGCAAAGCTGTCTAACGTTTCTTGATCAATTTCATCCTGGCTAGCCTGATCATCAAGCAATTGAACCTTGCCAGCACGTAAATTATTACGATATTCAGTCTTGCTAATTCCGCCTTTTAGCCATTCATTAAGCAATTGAGCACGATTAGCGTCTGTCATTGCGGAAATAGCAAAATTAGTATTTAGCTTAAAAGTAACATCACTAAGTTCTGATTGAACAAACTGTAAACAATGCTCAATCGCAGCTTCAAACGCTTCGGAAGCGTTATTTGTAAGCGAGGATAAAATAGAAGTCTCTGTTACGTTACTAATATTAGATTCTGTGGCAGTCTTTGCCTGTCCCCCTGCACTTGGAGTAACCAGCTTTGCGCCCAGGGCAAGGAACTGGCTTTCCTTGTGCAGCATCGCCTCCATTGGCATTGTGTTAGGTGCAGCCTGGAGCAAGGAAGCCGAACCGTTCAAAGGCAATGGAATGGCACCACGGGAACCTAAACCAATTGTGTGCTTTTCAGCCCATTCTTCAGATAATCCTACAAATACTGGCGTAGGCTGTCCAACCATATAAACTGATTCTTCATAATCAGCCGAATTATGATAATGACCAATATTCAAAACAGCGATATCGTATAAAATAGGCATGTCAGGTTTTGCATCGTTATTATCGCAACCTGCAAATTCAAAAGGAATTCGCTTAATTGTATGTCCATTAAAATCTTTAGGAATAACTGTAAGCCAAGGATTACCGAAAGATCCATTCGCAATTGGAGTAATTGTTTCACTGTCAGTTTCAACAACTTGAATGCCATTACGATAAATGTCAACCTGATAATCTCCAGATTTATTTAGCCATAAAACTCTAAATTGCCACTGTTCTTTGAATTCAAAACCGTCATCAAAAGCAACAAATTTTTCTCTTAAAACAACTAAGGAATAAAATGTTTCAGAACCAACAATTTTAGTGCGCCAGTTCAAAATATCAGAAGATTTATAAATTTTAATAAAAGGTCTAATACTACCTTCGTCAATTTGGGACTGTGTTAAATCTTCAATTGTTGTTGGATAATCAGAAAGCAAACCAAATCGGCCACCTTCTAATAACTTACCAATTCCGTCTTTAGATAACTGAGTTAAACTATTACCAGTTCCATCAGCATTTTTTTCCAGCATTGCAACAGTTGTTGGCAAATTAATTTCAGGATCTTTAGCAAAAATCTGGCCAATCAAACCGGCATATGTAGCTTTTGTAACATTATAAAAAATAGCTCGCTTTAGATAATCTTTATAACGTTGAATGTTATCATTAGATAAATTAGTAGCGTCTGGCATTGGTAAATATTTAGTTTTACGTTCCTTAATCTTGTGATCACCTTCAACGCAATCGGAAACAAGTGAATAAATAAAACGCTTTCTTTTTAATTCAGGATGCACAAAAGAAACATTTGGCATTTTATTCCCCTAAAAAATAATTTTAACATCAAGAGTTTTAGCGTCTCTATTATTACCTTTTGTGCAGCGGTAGCGCGTCATATCGTATGGGTGATCCTCAGTTTCGCTATCAACATCGTCGGGGTCGTCTTTGTCGCGTGGCAGTTCAGGAATTGTGCTGATACTGGCCCTGCAATTATCCATAAAATACAATCCAGGACCTTCCTTGTCCATAGAAGCTTTTAATCTATCTCGCATTACTTGTAATCCGCGTTTTCTTGATCCTGAAGATTTATCACTTTCTAACCATCTAATTCCTTGTTTGGCCATTTTAACAGCAATTGTTTCAACATCAACTTCAGTTGTATTACCAATCTGATTATCAGCAGGACCGCCATAGGGATTTGACAAAATCCATCTATTTTGCATCATTTCAATTTCACGTTCTTTGATACCTTTAGCTATATCAGTAGCTGACATTTTAATACCTTTATTTGTTCCAATTTCCTTTGTTCCATACCATTCTGCAATTTGGATTAAAGATCCTTTTTGTGGGCAAAACTTTTCAATTGTTTTATCTTTATTTATAATTATAGCTTCTTCACCATTTGCTTCGGCCCACCAACCTACACTAAAAGGATGAGTAGATCCCCAGTCAAATGATCTATCAATACGCCATGCTTTAGGAACAACAAATCTACGTTTAACATGAATATTTTTGTTCCACACATCATCAAACGCACTTCCACAAACTGCGTTCCAATCGCCTTTAAGCCAAGCTTTTTTCAAATTTTCATCAGTAATATTTTCAAGACTTGCAATATATAAAGGATCTAAATAAATATTTTCTTTGTATGATCCAAAAATCGCAACTTGTTTACGTTTAATAATTTCCTGTTGCTTAGTTCTAGGATTGAAAATTTCTGTTTCCTTAATAACAACTTGGCCATATGCTGCACAATCAATCCATTTTCGTTTAACCCATGCTCTACCCGGGCCCCAAGGATTGCATGTGCTAAATGTTAACAATGGAATATTAGGCAATTCAGGATTATCTTTTTCTGGTGTAAAACTTGATCTATTACAAGATTGAACCATATCATAAAGTTCTGATGTTGGATATTTAGTTATTTCGTTCCAAGAAATATATGGAAATTCTTGTCCATGAATTTTATCATAATCATCTAATCGCTTCATTGAGCGAAACAATAATTCTTCACCTGTAGGCCATACCCATCTATAGTTATCTTTAGAGCTAATAAATCTTGCGCCATCTTCAAAAGCATTAAACCATCGTTTAGATTTACTAATCAAGTCGTCAAGGCTTTTATATTCTCTATCAATAACAATTCCACGCCAAAAAGGTCCATATCCAATTCCTACATTTTTCCTAAATAACATTAAACTACAATCAGTCTTGCCTGGACCGCGAGCGCCACAATAAAGTGTTTCCTCGCATCTAGTATCTAATGCAAATTCTTGACTAGTTCCCTTAATGGGTTGCCAGATAATCTCATTCTGCATTAATCATGTCCTTCTGTAAATTAAGTAATTTGTTCTCCCAATCTTCATCAGAACCATGATCTTTAACAATCATAACTTTGTTCGTAGTAGTTACTTCAGATTTAATATTCTTATTAATTGTCTTATCGGGCAAAAAGTTATTTATTTCAGCAAATAACTTCAATGCGGCGACTCTATCTTTGCCCATTTCGTTACTATCATTTGCAATTTCCCATGCAAGTCGAATTGCATCTTCTTTTGTTAATTCTGATGGATCATCTGGTTTTACAGTAAAATTAACTTCAATATTAGGCTTATTATTCTTAATGTTATCAATTTCCTGTAACACTTCGGGATCATCAATCCATTCAAAAGCATATTTACAAGCAAGTGAAATATTGTCAGGAAAAACCTTATTTGCCGCTGCAAAAGCATTGCCCGGACACTCGAAAAGTGACCGGGCAAACTGAAGTTTCATAGCGCCTAAATCCATCATGGAACTAGAATACGGTTAATTTTACTTGGCTGCAACTCCCTGCACCTTTTCATAGGTTCGCAAAGCGCCCATTCCCAGTAAACCCATGAGTAAAGGCATCATTTCGGAAAGATTGGCAGGAGCGATAGTCAAATTATAATGGAAAATTGCAAGCGCAAATTTGCCAATAGGCAAACCAATCCAATTCCAGGCACAAGACATTCCGCAAACCCAACCAACAAATGGACGCCAACCAGAAACAAATAAACTCGGATTAGTAGCTTCTGCTTTGTCAATATCAGTTTGATCTTTATTTGCACTAATCTGACCCTGTAAAATTGCCATTGCCTGGGCCATTTGATCCTTTTCAGCCTGAGTCTTGTCTGGCCAAATCTTGCCAATAATGCTACTAGCTAAATCAGCCACAGACCCCAAACCAGTAATATCCATTTCAATTTCTCCATTTAGGATTTAACAGTTCCACCAAATTCCTTGAACTTGGCAATTAGATTATCAATCTTGTTTTCATGCTGATTGTAGCCAGCACCGGGAAAACTTGCCCAAATATGAGCACAAAGCATAATAGCTTGCTGAATATAACCATCGACAATAAGCTGAAATGCCTTGCATTCTTTAATCTGCTGAATTGCAATTGCATCCTGAGCAATCGGACTAAAATCTGAAAGATGAAGCTGATTTTTGTATACATCAAAATTATGAATCAATTCCTGATAACGACCAGCAGCACTAGACTTTAAATTTTTATTGACCTGAATAATTTGTCTAGGATGATCAGAATAGGATTTGAAAAAAGTTCCGCCTACTATTTCATTATAGCCATCATCGCCTTTACCTTTTGTGCCTTCGCTATAGGCAATCATGTCAAGAAAAGCAGCAACATTAGGAAATAGATTCTGCGAACGTGGCATTATTAAACCTTTCTCATAAAAAATGGCCAAACATAAAAGTAGCCAGGATAGTCAACATTTAATTTTTCATCATTACAAAGGTCTGAAAATAAATGACGAGCTTCAACGGAAAGATGTTGAAAATAAAATTTTCCTTGTTTTTCATCAGTTTTATAGTAAACTTTATAATTCTTATCAGTAGGTTCAAGAGTAATTTTACCATCAATACAAAGCTGAATAAATTCTTCTGGATTCAATGAGCCACAATAAGAACACGTATTGTCTTTTCGCCATTCAGAACCATCATTAGGCATACAGCCTAATTCATGACTTCTAGGGCAGATTTGAATATGATCTGTCATTATCAATGTCTCCCATCAAGTTTGAAGTTGTCATTAATTTTTCTATAAACTTTTCTGTCACTTGCAATGTGAATTTCAAAATCAGTTCTCAAATCTGTAAAATCTTTATTGAGAGAAGCAATTTCAACTTTGTGTTCTGCTACATTTTTTGTATTCTCATTCAGCTTTTCAATTGCAACTGCTAATAGTGTAATCTGTGAGGCCTGCTTTTCGTGCAAGTCATACAGGAGCCATGCCGAAGCCGTCACGATGCTTGCCACTAGCCAGGACAGCGCCCGATATACCCTGTCTGACGTTCTGCGCTCTGATTTGTCTGTGACCATGCCTGACCCCAATCCACAAGGCCAAGCATACGGCAAGCCAAGCGGCACGGCTAGGCAAAGAAAAACCCCGGCGGTTGAATGCCGGGGTTCCCTTGGCTAACATTTAAATTCAAATTCCGAGAATCAATCTCAGCGAATTACCTTTGTTGTTATTTAATCCTGTTTCGCAGCGCAGGAACCAAGTATTCCAAACTTAGCGTATTAGGCTCACAGTTTGGAAATTATTTTTCGCGCCAAACACCAGCACCGTTCACAATATTGCCTTCGCTGTCAGTTTCGTGATAGGGGCGAACCACAAACTTTCGGCTATATTCGAGCACCGGAACCACATTGCCCTTGCGATTGACGCGAGTTACAGCAATTTCAAAAGCATACTTTCGATTGGTAGCAGCAACAATGCTAGTCAAGCTCTTGGTAGGATCCTGACACTTTTCCGAATCGGGGACAAAGAAATACTGGCCAACTTCCATCGTAGCGAAAGGATACTTAGACTTGCGACCGGCCCCAGCCTTGCGCGTGGTAGTAGGAATGGGCGCAGACTTCAGCACAAACACCGGGGCAGCTTCAGCAACAGCCTTGGGCTCCAGTTCTGCCAGGAATGCAAGACCAGCCGCAGAAATGCGAACCGCAACATCGCCCGCAGGATTGGTAACAGTTTCCTGCATTTCCACAAGTCCGTCCTTAACAACAGACTTCAGAATCTTCTTGGCCATGAAGGTTCCAGTCTCACCAAAAGCCTTGAGCGCTTCCAGAATTTCCAGCTTGCTAGACATTGCGTATTCTCCTTTGTGATTGGTTGATGGGTCATTGCCCGATACACCAATTATCCGTTATCCAATTTCTATGTCAAGCAGGAATTTTGTTTTTCTCTCTATCCAACTTTTTGTTAACCGTGCTCAAAGTTCTGGTGCATTCCCCAAGTTCCTTTTGGGCAAGCTTTCGCTTGTTTTGCGCTTCCTTGATCAATTCATCCAAATCAAAGATTTGCTTTTCAACATCGAGTTTCCTATTGACAAGTGTGATCTTTTGATTGCCTAGCAATTCCAATGCCAAACTAATTTTATTTTCTTGTCGTGCTGATTGCACTTTCAAACCGTATGTAGTAGCACTAATATTGTTGTCACGAAATTCAATTTTTTGCGGATTGTGTTCTTTAATGCAGCGCATACAGCGTTTGCTAACTCTATCAGAAGTTAATAGACTTGCTGAAAATTCAGTGTCGTCTTTTTCTTTTCCACAAGCTACACAAATACGCATATCTTTCTCCCTCGGGATTAGTCCCATGTAACAATTCTAAGTAATTTTAGGTATGTGTCAAGTCAAATATTGGATCAAAATATTTTTCGCTTCGATCCAGCCATGACAAATGCAAAATCCATACCCATTTGCTTGAACATGCTTGCCAAAATCTTTTTGATCTTTTGAAGCAACTCCACCTTGACATTTTTTCATTTCTATGAACAGGCCGTGCATTCCATGTGCAGCAAATGGAAGCATGATATCTGCTACTCCGGCTTTCACACCTTCGGCCTTCATCGCTCCACCATGTATAGCTCTGGAACGCATTGAATCGCCACGGTCCCCACCGTTGGGAATAGCAAACATCCATTTCAACTGGGGAAATGTGCCCACAGATGCGACAGCCCAGCAAAATAATGCCGCTTGCTGCGAATGCTCAGACTCACCTGCTATCTGCTCAGGAGTCATTCTAAAATATTATCAATTGCAGAAATAACAGCAATCGCAGATATATCGCAATTTTTAAATTTATCAATCAATTCTTTAATTCTACTAAGTTTAATACATGCGCAAGGATCTGCACATTCATATTTCTGTTCATCAACCATTTGCGCTTTTTCAAATACACTAGCTCTGAATTCATCGCACAAATCAGATAAAGTATTGTTTGAAAGATCCGAAAGAATAAATCCATCGCTAATTTCAGTTCCGCTTTCAGAAAATCTTGATTTTCTGATGATTGAAATTGAATCAGGAACTTTGAAAGGAATAATTTCGACTTCAATATTAGCTTTCATTTTACAGGCTCCAGGTTAGCATAAGCGATGATGTGGCCTTGACTATCGTTATCATGCAAGGCCACGCGAACATGATAACATCCAGTAAATCTAGTTTCAGTTTTGGAATACCAGTTATCATCCATCATCCAGACAATACGCCCAGCTAATGGGCCTGTGATAATCTTGAACTTATTTTGAGTGATCATTATTGATCCGGTCGGTCGCAAGCAATATTAGTAATTTCAATTGAAAAGCACATAAAGAAAAATGCAATTATCCAGTCATTTTTATAAAATCCCCATTGAATTCCAAATAAGAATCTAGAATGATCTATTATTAACTTGCGATGAATTTTCTTTCCACAAAATCTAAATACAAATTGTTTCATTTTAACCCTCCCTCAGCTTATCAGCATAATTACGAATATCCATTCTGCGCTGATCCGTGCCAACATTTTCTACTAGCATCTTAGCATACAGATTATCAAACGTAGACGGAATTGACATAAGCAATTGCAATTCAAGTTTAGTCAGTTTCATAACAAGCATCCTTTAAAATAGCATTGATTTTATCAAAAGATTCCTGATCTCCAGCAAAATACTTTTTAACCAAATTCTCATCTCCAATTTCTTCGGCAGCTTGACACACCAAATTAATTGTGTATAGAACTGTCATAATTACTCCTGTTCAATAATATGGCAAGGAAATGTGCTAATATGTTTTTTACCATGTTGATCAGTAAAATATAGCACAGTAATTTTAATCTCCCATTCTTTAACATCAACATAACAACTTCCATCAACTAAAATTGTATACAGTTTAAACATCTATTCTCCTTATTCGTTAGCAATGAAAGTTGTATCAATTTTAGGTTCAAACGTAATACAATCCTCATAAGATTGAAAGTTTACTTTATTTGTTATTTTATTTATAAATATACTGCCAAGATATATCATTGTGCAGTTATCCTTTCCGCTATAAACGGAAAGACTATTACCAGTCCTTTCCAAATAAATTTCGCCAAATTCCTTATTCAAATAATCAATAATCGCCCAATAATGTGCCGAATTACGATACTTATCAAGCAATCCACTATCAAGCAATTCTTTTGATATTTGCATTTAATCCTCCATATCCCATTCGTCATCGGCTTCAAGCCATTGAAGTTCAAATAAAATTTTAAGCATCCATCTGGTTAATCTGCGAGGCTTGTAATATACAGCAAAGGAATATGAATACGTTGAATCACCAAATTAAAAAAAGCCAACTGCTTTAGGTGAATTGGTAAATACAAATTGCCCCATTTCAAGTCTCCTTAAAGTCGCATTCGTTAAATAGGTGCTGGTGATAGGCGGCGATTTTAATTCCTGCCCTATTGCACCTTTTGCCGCTCCATGGAGCACCAGCTAAATGTTCAGAACCAAAGTATAGGCTAAACTACCTGTGATCTGCGTCACATCCCATATTATCTTGGATATCTAGGCGGCTGCGAAGTCATATGATAGTTTTTGCAGAAATTACACTTATATGCATACAGTTTAACACCAAACTTTTCTTCTTGCTTAGCAATAGCTCGCTCGCAAAGCTTTTTCTTGCTAAACCATATCTTAGTCTCACATGGATATCCTGATAGTCTACCTTGCTTCAGCAATTCCCTTTCTTTCTTTGCATTCTTGTTCCTATTGGTATGCGCACGCATTATTCACCTTTGAAAAAATTAAATTCAAAATTCCAAACAAATTTACACAAACTTTTAGCCGTAAAACTATCTTGGCCAAATAAACATATCAACCGCAAAGCATGATTAAATATACGCAATTCTTTTTCGTAGTTAGTCATTTTATTTACCTCACAATAAATTCAGCATATGTTACATACCACCATGGGCCATTCTCATTCTTTTTACTAACATAAAAATCATAACCTAGTATCTTATGCGTAAGCAATTCCAATCCTTTCTTTCGTTCACGACCAATGAAGATACATTTATCAGTATGCAAGTCAACTATTTTATACCACATGTTCACATCCTTTCCATTCACAATAAAGAATGTAAATAAGACAAATAACGCATACAGCAATAGGCAACACCAAAGTTCGATGCTGCCCATATCGATACGCTGTATCAGCAAACCAAAAACCAAGCATTAGATGAGCGAAGTTGATTAGTTTCATTTAAATTACTCCTTTCAAAAATAGATACAATAGCATGATTACAAAAATACATATAAAAGCAAGAATAACAAGAATCAGCCAATCGATATATTTTTTGATATTCATTTTACATCCTTTACATAAATCCAACCAGTTTCACCGCAGCGCTGACAAATATATCTAAGTTTGCCAATATAATAATAGCCCACCCCTTTACAGTATGCACAAATTATCTTTTTTTTCATTTTACCCTCGCAATCATGTTAATAAAAGGAACTTGCTTTGGTTTCTGGCAATTCAGATTTTCCAAAGCAAGTTCAATTTCACGTTCGTCATGCCTGGACATGTGGCCAGCGTGTAAGCAAAGCCATGCACAAGCTGTATCATCTTTGCCATGAATTGGATGCTGTTTATTCATATGCGCAACCTTCTGCAAGTGAACTTGCAAACGTTTCCACCTCAAAGCAGCCAGGACACAGATTCCAGTAATACTTTTTAGGATCATCTTTATATTCTTGCTTATAATCATCGTCGGGCAAGAATAACCTATCGCATAAAGCACATTTAACAAGTTTCATTTCTTCACCCACACAATACGAGTTTGCAAAAACCTTTTCACCCCAACCTTAAAGCCATTATATTTGAAATGACAAATCCAATCATTCCAATTATGGTTATAAATACCACAACCGCATTTGAATTTAAACATTATCTTACCTCCATAATACAAGTATAAGTCCTTTCCAAGCTATCGCAAGCAAATATTGCAATGCCAAATACGATAGCAATAATCACGCCGATATTGATCACTTTATGTCGGTCAATCATTCGTTGCCATTCATATATTCAAAAATTTTCAGTGGATTCCTAGAAGTTTGCTCAAATATTTCAACACTGTAACCAGCATGAGCACCAGCAAGAATCGTCGCCTCTTTATAATTGGCACACTTTCTGACTAGCGCAACTTCACCTTCAAATATATCAATTGCTAGAGTATCAAGCATTTTACGCTCCATAATATTCATAGTTTATTAAAGCGCAATCCATGTCCCACATCATTTCATAAATCGGTCTGCCCCATTCATCAATCATTTCTTTCTCCTTTATTTTGCAAGCCAAATAGCAATGCAGCCCATGAACGTAAACGCCAGGATGAACCGACCGAAGTAATGCATGTTTGTTATCTCCTTAATACAAATATAGACCTCGCCTTATTTGTGTCAAGCAAATATTATTTTGAATTGATGCAAATCACATGTGCCCACAGAATAACCAATTTGGCATAAATTTTGATACAAAAACACCCCAGACCGCCCTTGTTTCGGTTGCTGGGGTGCGCTGGAGGTCCGGCTTTCGCCAGTCCGTGCTATACTTTCTCTTGCCTAGGATACCGGATGCCTAGGCGCCGCATTAACGGGGATTGGCTGATCGGTTCCAACCTGCGACCTTTGAGCTATCAGTATCAAGTCATTCAACCCAAAGTCAAGGTGATACTGATCACACTAAATCGGCATACTTTATGCTTACTGCATTCTAATTAAAACTTAATAAATCAGCCTGCACCAGCTATTCAGACTCTAGCGCTCGATGCCTGTTTGCTGGCCCGTGGATGGCTCCAGGTGGCGCGATAGCCTGCCGGTGCCACTCCCATACCTAGACGATCGTTCCGCAGTTTCGTTGAAAAATAAGGATAAATTAGAACTAGTTGAGAATCGCTGCAAATAGATATTTATTAATTAAAAATCATGCCAAAAGCTTAGAAATGAGTAGACAAAAATAAACCGGCTGGATTAGCAGCCGGTTTTCTATTTTGGCATATTGTTTGCTTAATATTTTCCGCTACCTCCAGCAGTTTGTTTAAAGTTTCCATTTGAGTGTTTAGTATATTCTTGAGCTATACCAATTCCCAATGCATTGCAATATTTTTTGAAACAAATTGAACAAACTTCAGCCGAAATATTGTAAGGAAATTTTAAATGTGCATCATAAAAAACTTTGTCAATTGGACTTCTGCACACTTGGCAATGTTTAGGAACTGGCGTCAACCAGAAAATTTCTTGTTTTTCGCTCATGTTTATCTCCTGTTATTAGTTTACACCAGAAAAGCCGGTTTACCGGCGTAAACTGGTATGATAGTTGCTTTACTACTGGCAAAATTTCCAACCATCGTTTAATTCAGAAGTTAAACTAAATAAACCTAGATTGTTGATGAAAGCAAGAATTCTAGCTGAACTGAATTGATATTGTTCAGCATTGATAATTGCATTGTCAAGTTCCAATTCTGTAAACCGGATTTGCTGGCAATCCGGCAAAGTAAGGATAACTTCAAACCGTTTGGATGATGCTTGCATGTTCATTTCCTAGCCTCCATACCCTAACTATACGCCAATCAATTTCATCGTCAATACCCAATGCACAAATTTTTTCGTATCAATTTCTATGCCAGTTCCTTTCCATATTTGTCAACGTGTGGTCTGCCAGCTTGATCCTGGATTGCATTAATTCGTGCCAAAGATTCCTCAGTAGGAAATACAATTCTTTTTTCTTCTGCAACTTCAATTTCGGCTTCATGCTTGCATACATTGCATCGAGTAATTGCACCTGATACTAAATTGGAATACGCGACTTCTTTTGTATGCCCACAAGATGCTTCCACCAAATAATATAGACCATTGCGACCATTCACCTTTCCGATGATAGTTAGGTCACCGAATTTTCGACCCAAATTTTTGAAGCTTTTATTTTCAGATATGAACGTCACTCTGAAGTTTTGCAACAATTCCCATGCAATCCAGTTTGCAAGTTCGGGATCACCTGGATGATTTGCAATTACATTTCGGATGAATTCGTTCAATTTTGCCTGCATTTCAGCCTCCATAGACAGTATACATCTATTCATCTACCTAGATAGATATATTTTAGTGAGAATGAGTCTCATTGAGAAATCGCCAAATTTGGCGAGATTTGTAGAGAGATATCCTTGATCTATATAGTAAACAAGCATATTCTACAATTGTAGACCAGTAACATCAATATATATCTATGTATAGTCTATATGGCATCCGTATACAGTATAGATATATACATATATGCAAAAACCCCCAGCGGTCGCCAATTGGCAAATCCCGAGAAAGCCTTGAAAAATAAGGCAAACAGGGCAACAAAGGAAGCCAAGGGATTACGAAAGCGCGCCAACACTGCGTATGGATAGGTAAGCTGAAAAGCTAGAACCGCACTGGCATTGCGCGCGGATAACAAAAATCGGTCCAAAAGGACCGATTACGATATTAATTGTGTGATGCTATTTAATAAGTCCAAAGCAATTTAGCATATTTAGGATCAAAACAAAGTTGATTTTTACCAAAACAAATATAATTTTCGTCAACTTCAAAACATTTTACAACAAAGCCAAGTTCTCTAAAATATAAAAATGTTCCTTCAAACCAAAGATAAAAAGCTAACGCAGAATCAAATCCAAAAACATAATAAGGTGAAAAATCGTCAATACCGTCTTTATTTGGAGGTGGATTATTTACAATCTTTTTCATATGATAATCTTCCCAATTTCCAATATTTTTGCGAGCTTCATATGGTCCAACATTGTATTTAGAATGAACCATTCGTAGAACCTTCATACAGAGCCTCCATACCTAAAGAATAATCCCCTGACAATTGCTGTCAAGGGATATTGTCAAACTATTTTTACGTTCTAATTAATAATTAAATTTCATCATGATTCGATATTGCAGCCCCCTTTTGCATTCCTTTGCCGTGTGCGCATTGCAGAACGCCATGGGAACATTGCCCGCCATACCCCGCTTCAGTTGCTTGCGGGTATAGAGCGAGACGGGCTTACGGTAATTCTTGGTTTTCATTTTGACTCCTTTTGTGGGCAATCATGCCCGGGTTGAACAGCAAGTTTTACGGCATCGATAGCAATTCTGCCAGCTTTGAAAACGCTCAGCCCTTGCTTGCGAGCATCATCGAAAGCTTTTTGAGAAACGTTTGCAAGTTGGAGTTGAGTCATTGGATTGTTTCCTTACACCTCAAAAGGCCCGAAAGGGCTAGATGAAGATGATTTTATAAATTAAATTTTGAAGCCAAAATGTTTTTTAGCAGCCCATTCAAGTCTTAAAGCTTGATTAGAAGTAACCATGAAATTGCCATTCCAATGATTGCCTTTAGCAATCCAATCTAAAGTTACTTTGATGTAGTCTTCATAAAGTTTAATAGATTCTAGAGAAAGAAAACCGTTCCAAAAATTAACGATTTTCCGAGCTTTGGCTTTAGTCATTTTGTTCATCTTACTACCTCCATACCACAAGTATAAAAGCTATCAGATTGAAGTCAAGACTTTTTGCAAAATTATTTTTGCACCGGCCAAACAAGCCATTTGTTGCACGATTCAAATTCTGTATCCTCATGCATAAATTTCAAAGCTTGAGATTTTGTAGTGAACCGATACAATGCAAATACTGTGCCAACCTTTACCATGTAAATGTAAAAATTAACATTTTTTAAAATCTGTTCGCGCACAGACAAATTGATGCGATGTGGGTATTGCCCCAAAACTGTAAAGTTGCCATCGTATGAAGGAAATATTTCATTCAGCATGACTGATCCTTAGAAGTTGAAACGAATACCGAGTTTGTAGTTACGTTGAACGGTCCCTATCTCTAAGCCAATCCAGGTTGCTTGCCAAGCAGTCCGCCAACGACCGTGAAGTTGATCAGCAACGGCAACATGAATCAAAGCCGATGCCAAAAAATACTGATTAATTGTTGACTGTTCGGGATGAGTCCCGAGAATGCTATTGATTTCTTTCATATTTCCATGCTTATGAATCTGGGAAGTTTGGTCCCAATCCATTGCTAGAGAAACGAGAAAAGTTCCTTCCATGATTTTGTCTTTGGTAGACCACGGCTCGGATGCTTGACCAGCAGCGGTAATGATCGATGCAAGCAAAATTTGTTTGAACATGTTAAGCCTCCACAATCTTTTTAGCATATTCAATAGCTTTGGACTCAGTTACAAAATTCATGATAGTGGGAAGGAACATATCAGCATCCAAATCTTTCACGCGAACATTGAAACCCTTAGCAGCATATTCCACATAAGCTTCTATGTTAGTTTCGACATTGACAAAACGATGATTGTTCATTGTAGCCTCCATACCACAAGTATAGATGCATGGCCCAACGTGTCAAGCTATTTCTACAAAATTATTTTTGCATTGAAATTACTAGAATCTGTGAGGCTTTAGGCTTGCTCGATGGAGCACCAGTCCCGCCAAGATCGATCCTAGGGCATGGCCAAACAGCAGGCTAGGCGCAACCCGGCCGCTGGCCCCATGTCCAGGCATGAAAACGCCCGGCAAGCTGAACCGGGCGAACAAAAATCTAAAGCAATTTTAATGCCAAGTCATTTGATTAAATATCTTTTTCCGTTCACCACAAATAAGGCAATCGTGATAGCTCCATATGCACTCATCTTGAATTTTAACTATATTAAGTTTACCACAATTCAAACAATAATATTTATTTATAAACAAACAAGATAATGCAGTTATTTTATCTGGATTTTTAAAAATCATGTTCATAGTTCACCCACCACAACATAACATTTAGAGGATGTTCCAAATTTCTTAGACTGAATAGCATTAATCTCCTGAATGAAACCACTATCTATCATGGATTGTAAAGTTTTACGGAATGCTCCAGTAGCTCCAATATGGTCATTTCTAAATACTCCAAGATTAATACACTTAGATTGAAGATAGGAACTTGGAATGATCTTAGCCTTATGTAAATCTCGTTTTTCTTTGAACATGCTACCAAGTTCTTTATATTGGCAATTAAGATAAAACTTGCAGAATTCCTTGAATTTCTTTATCTGTTCTGAATCAAGATTGTTACAGCCAACTTCCCCATTTTCAAATTTGTCAATAACATTTTTGTTATCATAATTAATAATGTTTATGGCCCAATTTGCGCAATCTTTGGTAATTAACGGATTGATATGATTTATGCCCACAGAAACAATCGCGGCAAGCTTCATAGCTTTAACGTTTGCGCGAGTCCACATCTCATTATGAATTGAGTGAACATCCTTCCTGTTAATCTCTATTCCACATTTCTTATCATATTTTCTAAATATATCTACAGCTTCATCGTCCATTAGAACATCTTGCACAGTTCCGTTAGAATCCCGCATCAAAGCTATTGACATGATATCAGCTACTCTAGCAATAATATTGTGATCAGGTTGAACAAGAAATGCATTCTCATTCTGTTCAACTCGGTCACCTAAGAATTCAATTGTTGTTAAACGTGGCAAAAAGCCTTCGGATGCAATACCGTCATCCAGCAAACTGTAATATTTCTCAGGAGTGCATTCACCTAGAAATGTAAATGCTGGTGCCGCAACTGATTTTACATTCTTATCTCTATCCGAATAAACAACACCTTTCATTACCTGACTATGACCTGATTTATTGTATAAATCCAAAAACATTCTGCGCAATCCAGCCATAGCAGGACTTGCTTTTTTACTATTCAACTGTTCAAGCAACAAACTAAATTCGCCAAGAATCGAAATAAAACAAGGTGTTTGTGATAGTTGCTTATTCAGCCCTTGTGGGGAAGCAAATTCAGCAGGCCCGCAAAAATCCAATGCGGCTGGATTAAGCTTTTTCAATTCACCAAAAAGTTTATCGATTCCCCTGGCCATTGCTTCCTTGCCGCGCCCTGTCTTTGCAAGTAGCACAATGTAATTATTCAGCCCAGTTCCAGATACATTAAACGTTCTACCGCAAACACCGGACATAAAAGCAAGTGATGCAGCAAGTGCAATTTCTTTAGCAGGATACGCAGCCTGAGCGAAAATAAATTCTGCAATATCACCTACTAATCCGGGAGGAAAAACGTATGGATTAGTAGCAGTATTTACAGCTTTTTCAACTGGTTTATCTGCCATTTGTTCTTCAAAGCGTTGCTTCAATAATGACAAGTTGACCATTGGAATTTTACGATCGAATGACTTATCTAACAACCATTTGACATAATCCGGCCTATGGCCTTTGGGACGCTGACCTAGTTGGGAAGTCCAGAAAATTCGCTTGACTTGTTCTTTATTATCTGTATAGAAAGCAATAATATTGCAAAGGGAAAAATCAGCCTCGGATTGGCTTGGATAATATTCATGCCAATGGCCGGTATACAAATCAAAAAACTTAGGCCCGTCCTTTGCGGAATAAGCCATATCGCAAATCTGTTGATCGGTATATTTTTCTGGTTGACTTTCAAAAGTATTCAATTGATCGAAAGCAGGCTTTGGTGGAGCTAAGTATGCCCACAAAGATGCGGCCCAATCCTGGTAATCAGCAACGGGCATCTGTTTGATTACGTCACCGGTCATTGTCATGTAACGGCCGGTTGAATAAATTTCAATTGCTTCCCGCTTGCGGCCGGAATCTACTTTTCCTTTAACAATTACATGCAATCCTTTTCCAGAAGGTGAACGCTCAATGTAAGTATTAAAATTTTCATATATTTCAATTTGACGTTTGCCGATTTCTTCAGGATTGGGATATTTTCGTTCTCCATCCTGATCAACTGCATAAGGATCATCTAAATCAATAAATGTGTATGGATCTGCATCTGATAAAACAAAACCAATACCAGAATACAAATTAGACTGTAAAGCTGCACAAGCATCATCAAACGATCCCCAATTGCTTGGATCGGTCGGTGAGGCTTTCATTCCATTTCGTGGGCAATAGGGTATTTTAGTTGTTTTGCCATCATCTAAAATAGTTAAGATCCAAACTACCCATTGCCGATATTGTTTTAATTCAGCAGGTATATTAGAATACACTATTTCACCTTACTAATCTTAACCTGCAAATAATTATTAAGGGTTTCAATCCGGTTTACATCGGGACCTTTGATTTTACCTTGCACCAAAGCTTTCAGCCATCCCTCTGGAATAGTGGTATCGTTGCAAATGAGTTTCAATGTCAACCAGACAGGCCGATTGCGAAGTAGCTCTATTGTGCCGTCACGTAAACTAGTCGATAGCATGTTTGGCCTTTTTCATAATGGTATCAATAGGTCATAGAAAATTTTTCTGTCCAATGGAAAATTTACGCTTGACGAGTCCGGCTGTCAAGCGTAGATTTGTGACATGCCAGATCTGGGAAGGCGCCAGGGCCGCTGCGATGCGGCTTGCCTCTAGATCTGGCAGACAATTCTTCCCCTGGAGCCAAAATGGACCAATTGGAATTTGTTCGCCTTGCAAATACGATGCCAATTAATTTCAACGGGCATCGCGCTGATCTGGAACAGTTTTTGCATGTGCTT
>Ga0302272_1000198_pt1 | contig 29027 bp, 26 predicted proteins | sample III_Bog_N1_2_FD_198772 | JGI IMG/M metagenome (GOLD analysis project Ga0302272, IMG submission 198772) | Peat permafrost microbial communities from Stordalen Mire near Abisko, Sweden - III_Bog_N1_2 | ecosystem: Environmental > Terrestrial > Soil > Wetlands > Peat | place: Sweden: Abisko...
GAAGTATCACGAACCATTTAATGAAACAAGGTATATAAAAAATTTAAGGCATCTTCCGAAGGAACCCCATTGATTAAACTGGAATAAATGGAAATGGCAACTTTTTGAAACATTATCAAGCCATTTTGTGTAAGATTTTTTGAAAACGACGAACTGCATTTACTCTTCCGACTTCAATTTTAGTATGCTGTTTTAACTTCTTAAAATCAAATGTATGCCAGTCAAAAAATTAAAAGCCTTTTTGGATGAAAACAACATCAAGTACGTGACTATAAGTCATTCGAGCGCGTTTACTTCTCAGGATATTGCTGCATCTGCACACGTTTCAGGAAAAGAATTTGCCAAAACGGTTATGATCAAAGTAGAAGGTGAGATGGCGATGGCAGTTTTACCAGCTTCGTATCACATTGATTTTGATAGCCTAAGAAAAATAGTTGGAACAAAAAATGTTTCATTTGCTTCAGAACCTGAATTTACCGATCGTTTTCCGGAGTGTGAATTAGGGGCAATGCCGCCTTTTGGCAATCTTTACGGCATGGTTGTTTATGTGGCTGATTCGCTGACAAAAAACAAGGAAATTGCATTCAACGCCGGATTGCATACCGAACTAATCAAATTAAGCTTTGCTGATTACGTACGACTGGTTAATCCACGGATTTTTAACTTCTCGTGGAAAACTGTTTCGTTTCCCCATGATCCGATGGAAAGGTGGGCTGAAAATTACGGAAACAATTAATTTCTATTTTTTTGGTAATTTCCTGAAAACGACGTAAATAGAGGTTGTGTTTCCTGAAAAAATTTATAAAAACCGGCTATCAACCGGTTTTTTTATGGAATATATGCAAACCCTTTTATCCTTTTTTTTGAAGGGTTTCAGGAAAGACTTTAATCGTAGATGTGATCATTATCCTGCTCATCAAGGCTTGAATCACAATTGCATCCAAGTCCTTTTTCATACTGGAGCAGCGCCCGAAGACTCATGCCCATCGACGAGAATCCGCCGTCGTGGAAAAGATTCTGCATGGTTACTTTTTTGGTCAGGTCGGAGAATAAAGTGACACAATAATCGGCACATTCGTCGCCGGTTGCATTGCCCAATGGCGACATCCGTTCAGAAAAATCGAGCAATTGCCCCATTCCTTTTATTCCTGCTCCTGCAGTTGTCAGGGTTGGCGACTGCGAAACGGTGTTGATGCGCACATTTCGTTCGCGACCGTAAATGTATCCGAAACTGCGGGCAATCGACTCAAGCAATGCTTTGGCATCGGCCATGTCGTTGTATCCATAAAACGTGCGTTGGGCTGCCACATACGACAATGCCACAACCGAACCCCAGCGATTAATCGCATCCAGTTTTCGGGCAACCTGTAACACTTTATGAAACGAAACCGCTGAAATATCCAGTGTTTTTTGTAGATAATCATAGTCGAGGTCGCTGTAATGACGTTTCTTCCGAACGTTGGGCGACATACCTATTGAATGTAATACAAAGTCGATTTTGCCATCAAGCACTTCCATTGATTGTTTGAAAAGATTCTCCAGATCTGCCACACTGGTTGCATCAGCCGGGATAACAATGGTATTACATGCTTCAGCAAGCTTGGCCGTATCGCCCATACGCATTGCCATGGGAGTGTTTGATAACGTAAACGTTGCACCTTCTTCGAAAGCTTTTTGAGCAACTTTCCATGCAATTGAATCGGCATTCAAGGCACCAAAAATGATTCCCCTTTTGCCTTTCAGTAAATTATAAGCCATAGTTTTAAATTTATAAATAGATAACAACCATCAATTACAATGGTTGCCAATAGTTTCCGAAATAAAACAAATTGCCACCCCAATTCTGAAAACCGGGATGGCAATTTCTCAAAAATCCGTCAAAATCGTCAGATTCTTTCGACCGATTCGGTCTGTAACCAACCTTTGTTGCCGTCGGCCAGTTTAATTTCTACCCAGTCGCCAAGTTTGTCGGTTATCTTCACTTTCAATCCTTCGTGAATCACAAATAAGTTTGTTCCTTTTTCAGAAGGAGAACTTTTGACGGTAACAGTTGGCTGCATCACAATGGCTTCCAGGTGATTAACTAACCGGCTTTTCTGTTGGGCAGCAAACGACCAGCTGAAAATGGTTAACAGGATCAAAAAACAACCTGCCCAAAACGAAACACGCTTGACCTCGCCGGTTCGGGCAAAGAAATAGAAACCCATTAAAACTAAAAAAAGGATAAAACCGGAGATGCTTATTACGGCCCAGGCATCGGTCGTTTGGCTGTTGACGAGCGAGTTCCACCACCTGACAATAAATATCCCGGGTAATTCCTGAATGGAATCGACCACATGCTGATTGGCCACCTGAAGGTTAAAGGCGATATCTTCATCGTCGGGCGCCAGAAGTTTGGCCCTTTCGAAGTTCAGGATCGAAAGAGTGTATTGTTTGGTTTTATAATAGGCATTTCCCAGGTTGAAATACACTTCGGACGATTCCATGTTTGTCATCAGGATCTTGTTGTAATCATCAATCGCCTGTTTATATTCCTCTTTCGTGTAATGCTCGTTTGCTTTCTGAAGCAGGTCGCTTTGCGCAAATACAGTTGCGGTAAACAAAAGAGCCAGAATAGTATAGAATAATCGTTTCATACAATTTTTGTTTCAGGTGTTTACTTAATTTGCTTTTCAAAAATTCCCATAACTTTTGCAGCGCCATCGTACACTTCTTTCATCGTTCCTGAAAATGCTGCCGGTGCGTAACGGGCAAACTCGCAATCGTCAAGAATTTGGATGAGTTCAGTAACAGCTTCCTGGTCAATTCCTTTGCTTAAAAGGCTTTCCGAAGCTTTTTGGCGGTTTAAATCGGCTACCGGTATCGTGAGTTTGTCGCTCAAATAGCCCCACAGCGCTTTAATCACCGCTTCATAGAAAAGTTCGGCTTGATTGTTCTTCAGAAAAACGGAAGCTTCTTTTAGTCGTTTCAGCGCCACTTTATTGGCTCGTTTGTTCCGAACGAGGGTAAGGTTCGCATTTTCTTTGATCTTCTTGCGGTTCAGTATAAAAACAGCCACGAATGCGGCAAGGCACAACAGGTAAATGCTGTAAAACGCAAAGGTTCCGTAGAACGAAAATCCTTTGGGTTTCAATTCCGATTTGTTTTGTTTGATAAAACGGATGTCTTTTCCGATCAGCTTCACATCTTCTTTCGAAAATGAACTTACCACCGATGAACTCTGATCGTCGTTGCCTTTATCAACTTTGATATCAAAAGCCTCCGTTTTGCGCGTTTCGTACTGATGGTTAGCCGGATTAAAAAACACAAATTCGACAGCCGGGATCGTGAAATTGCCTGCAAAACGCGGAATGAAAAGATATTCAAAGGTAACTGAGCCGTTTAACCCATTGTCGCTTGCAATTACCCGATCGCTGGTCTTGGGTTCGTAGGCTTCAAAGTCCTGGGGTAATTCAATTTTCGGAGCCTTGATGAGCGTGAGGTTTCCACTACCGTTTATGGTGATTTTCAAGTTAATCGCTTCGTTCGATTTAACCCTGCTTTTATCCAGCGAAGAAGATAAGCTGAAATTGCCGACTGCTCCCGAGAAATTAGCCGGTTGGTTGGGCAAATCCTTCACATTGATCGTTACCTGATCGCTTACCACTTTTGCTTTTACGAGGCGGTAATTGTCGAAAAAATCATCGAAAAATCCCTGTTGCGAGCGAACCCTTTGCCGAACCGAACAGGTAATTTCGAATGGATCGATTCGGATATTCCCGGTTTGCTGTGGAAATAAAATCGTTTTTTTGAGAATTCCTACCTGGTAAATCTTACCATTATAAACTTCGCGGGTAAAGTTAACCTGAGTTGGAACGTCGATATCTTTTGTCCAAAAACCTTCATAGGACGGAAGTTTAACATCTTCGAAACCATTGAGCGGAACGTTTTGACTAATATACAACTTCACCGTTGCAATGATTTGTTCGCCTTTCGAGACGTTGGTTTTGTCAAAAGCAGCCCTGACAAACAGGTTATCCTTACTGATGGTTCCAGCTGGCGCAACATCCTGTTGCTGTTGTTGTTGCTGACCTCCCTGTTGGGCGGATGACTGCTGCGGCTGGCCTTTTACAACCTGAATATTCAGGCTGTTCGATTCAAACGTTTTGCCGCCAGCCTTGATGGATGCGGGTCGGATGGTGAATTTTCCTTCTTTCTTTGCCCTAAGAACGAAAATGTATGAAAAACTTGAGGACTGAGTGGTTTTTCCGTTAATGATCTGGATACTCGAACTCTGCGACGTTGATGGTCCCATCAGCACGTCAAAGTTCGACAAGTCGGGCAACTGTAGGTCGCTACCGCTTTGGTTCAGGGTAAAACTAAGCCTGAATTGTTCTCCTGCGGCAACCACTTCCGGGCCTTCCATGGTAAACTGAATGTTTTCGGCCATCACCATAAAGCCTGCAAACATCAAAATTATCAGTACTTTTAATTTTCTGATCATAGTTTTCTCCGGTATTCTAATTTCAAAAACGCTTCAAAAATACAGTTCCAAATTTCAAGTTCCAAATATGCTACTTTTAACGAATAGGAAAAAGTCATTGGCCATTCGAAAAGTCGGTTTTAAACTTTATCCCAATGACGTTTTCCTTTTTCCTGTCAGCTAAGAATTATTGATTGTCATTCTGTATCGCAAATTACTCTTTTCAACTGCCAACTGCGACTGATCACTGTTTCCTTTTTCTAATGACTCTTTCCCAATGACCATCTAATGACCTCTGCGTCTGCCAACTGTGACTGATCACTTTTCCCTTTTTCCTTTTTCCTTGACTTTCTACCAATCCTTGTCCACTCTTTTCGACTGGGCTTTCATCGCTTGTATCTTTTTGACTTTCTCCTGAGTCTTTTTTTCATCATTTTCAAGTGCTTGCAGCATTTGTTCAGCATTTTGCTTCGATATTTTACTTTGTTGCTGCTGCTGTTGCTGTTTCTGATTTTGGTTTTGCTGATCCTTGTTTTGTTGGTCTTTGTTCTGCTGATCCTTTTTATCTTTGTCCTTATCTTTATTCTGATCTTTATTCTGATCTTTATTCTGATCTTTATTTTTGTCCTTGTCTTTATCCTTATTCTTGTCTTTATTTTTGTCTTTATTCTTATCGTCCTTTTTCTTCTGATCCTGCTGTTTTTTCTTCATGTTCATGGCATACAACAGATTGTATTTGGTATCCATGTCGTTGGGATTGTTTCGCAAAGCCTCTTTGTAAGCGGCAATACTTTCATCCAACTTTTTGTTCATCAGCATCGAATTGCCCATGTTGTGCAAAGCCCTGCTTTTTTCGATTTTGTCATTGGTCCGGTCGGCAATATCCTTGAATTTTCCTGCCGATTCGTCAAACTTTTTTTGTTTGTAAAGGGCATCGGCCAGGTTGAAATCCCATTTGGGATTATCTGGTTTTTTTTCAAGAGCTTTACGGTATTCAATTTCAGCTTTGTTAAACTGGGTCGTATCGAGTTTGCTTTTATCCTTCATGGCCTCGTCGAAGTATTTATTCCCTTGTCTAACAAATTTGCGTTCGTTTTGAGCCTGGGTTGTCGTTGCCCAAACGAACAGCAATATAATCAGTAAAGTAGCTTGTTTCATAACTCTTCTATTTTCTTTCTCCAAACAGTTTGAAATTTCTCAGGTATTTGTTTCTTCGGTCAAGTATCAGAAAATCAAGTAAAATCAGAAATATACCTAAGCCAATAAAATACTGAAATTTGTCGTCGTAATCGGCATAAATCTGAGTTTCGAGTTCCGATTTTTCCATCTTGTTTACTTCGCTGAAAAGGGAGTTTAACCCTACCTGGGCATTGTTTGCGCGAACATAGGCGCCTTTTCCTGCTTCTGCAATTTTTTGGAGCATGGCTTCATCAAGTTTGGTAACAATGGTGTTGCCTTCTTTGTCTTTCCGGTAGGTTTTCCGTCCATCCGAATTATCCGGTATCGGGCCGCCCTGGGGCAATCCCATTCCGATTGTATAAACTACAATTCCTTGCTTGGCTGCCGCAGCTGCTGCTCCAACGGCATCATCCTCGTGATTTTCACCGTCGGTGATTACAATCATGGCCTTGCTCCCGGTAAACTGAGGATTAAATGATTTTACTCCCAGTTCGATGGCTGCACCAATTGCCGTTCCCTGTGTGGGGACCATCTGTGGACCAATTGAATTCAGAAATAACTTAGCAGAAACGTAGTCGGCAGTGATGGGAAGTTGTGTATAGGCTTCACCGGCAAAAACAATCAGCCCGATTTTGTCGTTGCTCAGTTTATCAACCAGTTGCGAGATGGCCCGTTTGGACCGCTCCAGCCGGTTAGGCTGTATATCTTCGGCCATCATGCTGTTCGAAACATCGAGGGCTATAATCAGCTCAATTCCTTTGCGTTTTTCGGTCTTCAGCTTTGATCCGAATTGCGGACGTGCAATAGCAACAATGATACTAGCTAGTGCGAGCATCAGTACGATGTATTTTAAAACCGGTCTGGCCGAACTAACATTGGGCATCAAAACCGACAAGATGTCTTTCTGTCCGAAAAGAGCAAGCGCCTTTTTTCGCTGAATTCTGGAATACCAGAAAAAAGCTATCAGAGCTGGTATTACCAGCAGCGCGTATAAATATTGCGGATTTGCTATTCTAAACATTTTCTAAAAGTTTCAAGTTCAAAGTTCTAATTGTTGCAGGTTGCGGGTTACGGGTTCGCGCAACACGTAACTCGCAATACTGATTTTTACACCCGGTGATTCACCATTTTCTCCATTCGCTTGATCAAGGAATATTCCTGAAAATGGTAGTTTTCAGAAACAAACTAATTACCATCAACAGGCACCCAAACACGGCATATTTCAGATATTCTTCTTCTTTTTTGCTGTATTCTTTGACATCAATTTTCGATTTTTCGAGCTTGTCAATTTCTTTGTAAATCTCGGCCAGTTTATTATTGTTGGTTGCCCTGAAATATTTTCCATCGGTTGTCGAAGCTATTTTCTGTAACGTTGGTTCGTCGATTTTCACTTCCATGTCGCGAACTTGCACGCCAAACGGAGTTTGCATCGGATAAGGCGCTGTGCCCATTGTGCCGACGCCGACTGTGTAAACACGTATGCCAAAGGTTTTTGCCAGTTCGGCTGCTGTTACCGGAGCGATTTCACCCCGATTGTTTTCGCCGTCGGTAAGCAGAATAACCACTTTACTGATGGCGGTACTTTCTTTCAGACGCGAAACCGCCGTTGCCAATCCGTTTCCGATGGCCGTACCGTCTTCAATCATTCCACTTTCAATATTTCTGAAAAGGTTGATAACCGTAGCGTGGTCGGTTGTAAGCGGGCATTGCGTAAAACTTTCGCCTGAAAAAATGACCAGCCCGATTTTATCGTTTGGACGGCCTGAAATAAACTTGGTAGCTACGTCTTTTGCCGCTTCGATACGGTTTGGCTGGAAATCCATCGCGAGCATTGAGCTCGAAATATCGAGGGCTATGATGATATCGATTCCTTCGGTAGTCACATTCTGCCAGCTGTTTGACGATTGCGGACGTGCCAGGGCTATTATCAGAAATGATAAACCAAGCATCTGAAACATCAGGACACTATGGCGAAAGTAATATTTCCAGCTTTTCGGGATTTTGGCAAAACCCATGTCCGAAGAAAAATGGATGCTGGCGCCTATTTTTTTCTGCCGCCAGATGTACCATGCAATCATGGGAATCAACAGCAGGAATAGGTAGAAATATTCCGGGTTTTTAAAGCTTATTCCGTTCATTTTTGTTCGGTTATTGTGCGACTTCTATTTCTTCTTCAAGATTTTCTTCCAATTTCTCAGGAGCTTTCACTTCTTCCTTTTTCGTTTGATTGACAAAGAAATAGGCATTCATCAAAGTCAGATTGTTGTCGTCGGGTAGTGGTGTGTATTTGGCAAACTTAACCAAATCGGCCAGGCTCAGAATATGCTGAAGCTGATCGAGCGATTTTTCATCGACCAATTCTTTGTTGTGTCTAAACGTACCGATGGTTTCGGAAGACGTAAATTCCATTGCCGGAATGTCGAACCGATTTACAATGTATGTACGGATGGTGTCGGCAACTTCAGAATAATATTGTTTTATTTTTTCCTGTTGCCACAGCTTTTGAACTTTAATACGATCGAGTTCGCGTAAGGCGATCAGGTGAGCCGGTTCGGCTGGTTTGGCAGGTTTGCTGAAAAACGGAACATTCTTTTTCTTCCATTTGATGTAGTAAAAAATGAAAAACAGAATGGCTGCAATCAGGATGATTCCCAGGATATAGGGAATAATCTCTTTCAGTGAAACCGGTGCGCTGTATGGTGTTTTAATGTCGACAGGACCTTTGGTGGTGTCGATTTTCATGCCATGTACCTGAAACGCCAACATCCTGGTGGCAGCAGAATCAAGCCTTTTACCATCTTTCATTTTGAAATAGAAAGGCGGAATCTGGTGCATTCCACTGTCGAACGAGGTTATGAAGATTTTTTGTGTCAGTTTTTCGCGATCCTTGTCGGCCAACTTGATGGTATCAATTTTCGAACGTTTCACCACTTCCAGATGCGAGCTGAACGTGTCAGCTATCGCTGGAAACTGAATCGCAAGATTTTTCGGCTTTTCAATTTCAAGAAGTATTTTCAGCTGATCACCAACAAGGATGTGTGTTGAGTCGATGCTGGCATTTACCGTAACTTTTTGTGCCTTCAGTGTATAAATATTGCCTGAAAGCAAAATAAGCAGAACGATATTTAGTACTCTATGCTTCATTTCAAATATGTTTTATCCACGTTTTTTAAACAGGCTGATCAATGATTTAACGTAATCGTGGTTGGTGCTGATGTTGACATAATCGACACGGCTTTTTTGGAAACTGTTGTCGAGCTGCGCCGATAAGTCATTCCACCATTTTCGGTATATTTCCCTGGCTTTCCGATCCGAAGTGTCAATCCATGAGTAATTGCCGGTTTCTGCATCTTTCAATTTGACCATGCCAATGTTGGGCAGATATGTTTCGCGTTCGTCGTAAATCCGTAGAGCCACAATGTCGTGCCGGTTGTTGGCGATTGAAAGTGCATTTTCCAAAGCCGTTTCTTTCTGAATGAAATCGGAAATTATAAAAGCGGTACACCGTTTTTTGATGGCATTGGTCAGGTATCGGATGGCACCCGAAATGTCGGTTCCTCTTGCTTCCGGTTCAAAATCAATCAATTCGCTGATGATTCGGAGAATATGACTACGTCCTTTTTTTGGTGGAATGAACTTTTCGATTTTATCGGTAAAGAAAATAACCCCGATTTTATCGTTGTTTTGAATGGCCGAAAAAGCAAGGATAGCCGAAATCTCGGTAATGACATTCTTCTTGAGTTTATCCATCGAGCCAAACTCGCGCGATCCGCTGGCGTCAATCAGCAGCATCACAGTCAGTTCGCGTTCTTCTTCGTAAATCTTAACGAACGGTTTGTTGTAGCGGGCAGTCACATTCCAATCGATGTTGCGAACGTCGTCGCCAAATTGGTATTCACGAACCTCGCTGAAAGCCATCCCTCTTCCTTTGAACGCACTGTGGTATTCGCCTGCAAAAATGTTGCGGCTCAACCCACGGGTTTTTATTTCAATTCTCCGGACTCGTTTTATTAGTTCGCTTGTTTCCAAAACTGCTTTGTTTAAAGATTAAAGTTCCTGGTGCGTTTGGTCATTGATGGTCATTGATTGGAAGATACAGCAAGAAATGACGTAAAACAAATGACAATTAAATGACGTAAAACAAATGATTTTTTTCTATGGCACTTCAACCGTATTTAAAATTTCAGCAATAATTTCTTCGGAAGTAATGTTATTGGCTTCGGCTTCGTAGCTCAGTCCAATGCGGTGACGCATTACATCGGGACAAACTGCGCGTACATCTTCAGGAATAACATATCCGCGACGTTTGATAAAAGCAAACGCTTTGGCCGCCTGCGCCAGGCTGATACTTGCACGGGGCGAACCTCCGTACGAAATCATATCCACGTATTTATCAAGCTTGTAGGCTTTCGGGTCACGGGTGGCAAAAACAATATCAATGATGTATTTCTGAATTTTTTCGTCCATGTAAACATCTTTCACCACGTCGCGTGCTTTAAGAATGTCTTCGGTATGCATGACTTTCGATGCTGTCGGGAATAGTTTCAGAAGGTTTTGCTGAACAATGAGTTTTTCCTCTTCTTTGGTTGGATAATTAATCACCACTTTCAGCATAAAACGGTCAACCTGCGCTTCTGGAAGCGGATACGTTCCTTCTTGTTCAATCGGGTTTTGGGTAGCCATAACGAGGAATGGTTCCTGAAGTTTATACGTGTTTTCACCGATCGTAACCTGGCGTTCCTGCATGGCTTCGAGCAGTGCCGATTGCACTTTGGCGGGCGCCCGGTTGATCTCGTCGGCCAACACAAAATTGGTGAAAATCGGACCTTTTTTTACAATAAATTCTTCCTTCTTCTGACTGTAAATCATGGTGCCGATCAAGTCAGCCGGCAACAAATCAGGAGTGAACTGGATGCGGGCATATTTGGCATCAATACTGGTGGCAAGTGTATGGATTGCAAGCGTTTTTGCCAATCCGGGCACACCTTCCAATAAAATATGACCACCCGACAGAAGACCTACTAAAAGGCTCTCAACCAGATGCTTTTGACCAACGATCACTTTGTTCATTTCCATACTGATGATGTCGACAAATGAACTTTCCCTTTGAATTCTTTCGTTTAACTCGCGGATATCAACTGTTTGATTCATATTTTTTCAGATAAATGATTTTTTTGCTTTTTTTTGAGAACACGAAAATAAGGTATCCATGAATGAAAAAGGATAAATTTTCGTTAAATTTTGTTAAGCAATTTTGCATCGAAAGGCCGTGAAATTAATAAAAACGGCGATCTTTAACAGATTATGCCGCCACTTTTTTATTTTTGCAAAAAATCAACCCATTGACTCAAAGGTATTTCATAGAACTCGCTTACAAAGGCACCCGTTTTCATGGATGGCAGATTCAGCCCAACGCTCTCTCGGTTCAGGAATGTATTGAAAAAGCCTTGTCGATGATTATCCGTGAAACGATTACCGTAACCGGCGCCGGACGGACCGATACCGGCGTACATGCCAGCTACTTCGTTGCACATTTCGATTCAACTCGTTCAAACCTGGATCATCCGGATTTTACGCATAAACTGAACAGCTTTTTGAATCAGGATCTAGTCATTTTTGGTGTTTCGAAAGTGCATTCCGGAGCCCATGCCCGGTTCGATGCGGTTTCAAGAACTTACCAATACCATCTGAATTTGCTGAAAGATCCTTTTTCGGTCGCGACTTCCTGGTACTTTTTCAAACAGCCTGATGTGAAATTAATGAACGAAGCAAGCCGGATTTTATTTGAATACTCCGATTTTACCAGCTTCAGCAAGTTGCATACCGATGTAAAAACCAACAATTGTAAAATCTACCAGGCTGAATGGACGCAGCAAGGCAGCAATTTGATTTTTACAGTAAAGGCCGACCGGTTTCTCCGAAACATGGTTCGGGCGCTGGTTGGCACCATTCTCGAAGTCGGAATTGGCAAAATGGATCTCGCTGGGTTCCGCGCTGTGATTGAGCGAAAAGACCGTGGTGCCGCAGGTTTATCGGTGCCGGCACATGGTCTGTTTTTGACTGATGTGGAATATCCGAAAGGAGTTTTTGTGCGGAAGAAATAGCATTAGACCTGTCGGGTTGCTGAAATCGCCAACCGCGAATTTGAAGCCGGAACCCACCAATTTTAACTAATCTGCTAGTTTTCTTTTTTCGCCAACCAGTTAAAGTTTGATTGAGAGTTCCAGATGACCATCAAGCCCAAGTTCAACGATTTTTTGAAGGGTGGATAGACGGGCTTCTTTGATGTTGTTTTCTATTTTAGAAATGTAGGATTTTGTTGTCCCAACCTTTTCAGCAAGTTCCTCTTGTGTCATGCCTTTCTCAAGCCGTGCATCTTGAATTAAAGCTCCTATTTTGAAGTTTTCGTAACCAGCTTCCAATTCATCACGCTTTTTGGTTCCGCGTTTGCCGTAGTTCTTTTCCTTGAATTCTTCAAGCGTCATTAAGTTTTGAGTCTTCATATTCTGCCTTTATTTTTAATGCTGTTTCAATATCTTGCTTTGGCGTTTTTTGCGTCTTCTTTTGAAGGCCATTTGCTAAAATGACTAATTGTCCCTTGTCAAAAAAACAGAAAATACGGAATATGTCACTTCCAAGCTGAACCCGGATTTCGTATAGACCATCTGTATTTTCCAGATGTTTCAAATAAGTTTCAGGAACTCTTTGCAGGTCTTCAATTAAATCAAAAGTCCAAACTATTTTTGCTTTCACCTTTTTGTTTTGTTTTTCAAAAAAATTCTGAAAATAGTCCTTGTAAAAGATGATGGTTCTGTATTTGTGCTTTTTATCCACGGTGCAAAGATATAAATGTTTCACTTTAGTGAAACCTGTTTTGAAGTTTCTTTTCGATCACGTTAATAAAAGAAGTAATTCTCTACCAAATCCTAACAATCAGACTATCAGTCCTCCACATTTTGTCGCCTTCTTTTACACCGAAAGCTTTAAAAAATTCGGGCATGTTCGATAGTGTACCGATGACGCGGTATTTGGCAGGTGAATGTTCGTCGCTACGAACCTGGTTGGCAATGACTTCGGGGCGCTGATTGACCATCCAGGCCAGCGCAAAACCAAGGAAGAACCTCTGGTCGGGATTTAGGTTGGCAATCATTTCGTTGTTCTGATATTGTTTGGTTTTCTGGAAAGCTTCGTATCCCATGATGATTCCACCCAAATCGGCAATGTTTTCGCCCTGGGTCAGTTCGCCGTTAATGTGCAGGCTGTCAACCGGATTGTATTGATTGAACTGCTTAACGATCATTTTGGTTTTGCTGTAAAATTTAACGCTATCTTCCTTGGTCCACCAGTTCTTTAGGTTGCCGTTGGCATCAAATTTACTACCCATGTCGTCAAATCCGTGTGTCATCTCATGCCCGAAAGTCGATCCGCCAATAATGGCATACAAAATGGCATCGTCGGCCAGTTTTCGCTCGTACCCCGGAACAATGATGTTGCAGGCCGGAACCACCAGCTCGTTGTTCGAAGGATTGTAATAAGCGTTGTAGTTTTGTGGTTGCATTTGCCATTCGGTGCGGTCAACTGGCTTCCCGAATTTCGAAATCATGTAATTGAAGTGCCAGTTATTGGCGCTGATTGCATTTTCGATGTATGAATCGCGGCTTACCTCTAATTTGCTCAGGTCTTTCCATTTATCCGGATAACCAACTTTCATGATCATTGCTCCCAGCTTTTTCAGAGCCTTTTCTTTGGTCACAGCGCTCATCCAATCCAGCTTTTTAATCCGTTCAGCATAAACAGTTTTCACTGCATTGCCAATTTCAACCAGTTTTTCTTTCGTGCCAACAGGCAAATATTCAGTTACATATACTTGTCCAATCAGTTCGCCCAGGTAACCGTCAGTTTGTTCAACTACTCTTTTCCATCGTGGTTTTGGTTGCTGAACTCCCCGGATTGTTTGTGCATAAAATTTAAAAGTTTCGAGATAAGTCTGGTCGTCGAGATAAGTTGCCAATCCATGGATAAGATGATACTTCAGGTAGTTTTTCCAGTCTTCAAGAGGATATGTTTTTAGATTTTCAGTTAAGGCTGAAAGATATTCAGGTTGTCCAACAATAACTGTATCAACATTTTGAAGTCCGTTTTCCTGAGAGAACAATTGCCAGTTAAAATTCGGGGTCAAAGCTGAAAGCTGTTTAAACGACAGTTTGGTATAGTTCTTCAGCGGATCGCGCGTATCTTCCTTTTTTCGGGATGCTTTCGCCAGAGAGGTTTCAAGTTTCAGGATATTTGCAGCGGCCGATTTCGCTTTTTGCTGATCGTAATGCATCATTTGGAACATGTTTTCGAGGTGCTGCAGAAATTTCGCCCTGATTTGAACGGTCCGTTCATCGGTTTCGAAATAATACGAACGATCGGGAAGACTCAATCCTCCCTGCCATATCATGATTGCATTTTTGCTGCTGATTTTGCTGTCCTGTTCAACACCAAATCCGAACAGGGGCGATCCTGCACTACGGTGAATAAACGCCGCCGAAGAAGCCAGTTGGTCGAAATTTTTAATGGCTTCAATCCGATCAAGATATTGTTGGACAGCCGAAATTCCTGTTTTATTCAGCTTTACGCTATCCATTCCTGAAAAATAGAAATCGCCGATTTTTTGTTTGTTACTTCCTTTTTCTTCGCGTGTTTTGGCACTTGATTTACAGATTTTTTGGATCTGTGAATTAATCGTATCCTGAATAATCTGCCAGATGCCGCTACTTTGCTCACTGGCAGCAATTGGATTTTCGGAAAACCACTTTCCGTTGGCATATTGAAAAAAGTCATTTCCGGGCTGAACGGTTTTGTCGATGTGCGACGTCAGGGCATCAGCCTGTGAGGTTTTGTTTTGGCACGAAATTGCGGCAAGCAAAAAGGCTGATAAGCAGACGGATATAAGAAATTGTTTCATAATTTATAGGTTTAGTCTGAAATTAACTGTAGCTTTCTTTTGTTTCATTAAGGGCGCAAATTTATTCACTTCCCGGTTGATTGGTGTTATGAACGGATGATTCATTACAAAAATGCAGAATTGGGTTATGCGAATAGATTGGTTGATTGATTTTTATTGCTTTTTCCGCGGAAGGATTGGCATGTTTTATAAAACAGTTTTAAAACATAAAGAAATAATAGTATTGTAAAACAGTTTATCTTTTTTACCTGTGTTTTCATTCGTAGTTTTGAATGGGATTAGAAATGCCTAAAAATCGTAACCTATGAAAGATTTTTTGAATCGTTATCTCGAACAATACAAGCTTAAGAATGAAGAAAAGCATCCTCGTCAGGGGCCAGTAGTCACTATTTCAAGGGAGTGCGGATGTTCGGCTAAGCGCATCGCAACCAAACTTTCAAAGATACTTACCGGTTACAATTACCTTTCGGAAACCAAAACGGATGTGGAATGGAAATGGGTAAGTAAGGAAATTGTGGAGATGGCAGCTCAGGAACTCGACATGGAACCCGAGGAAATAAAAGATATAATTATTGGTCAGGCCAGGCAAAATTTCTCTGAAATAACTTCCGTTTACTCAACGATGCAGAATTCAGATGCCGAAGACCAGCATGTGATAGATACAGTTAGGGCTGTTGTTCGCAGCATGGCTGAAGATGGGCATTATATCATTGTTGGCCGCGCAGCTAGTATTATTACGCAGGATATCCCCAACCACCTTAATATAAAGTTACAGGCACCGCTCGATTGGCGAATCAACCGAATTATGCAGATCAGTAACCTTTCGTGGGCCGAAGCTCAGGACTATGTGCTTGAAATTGACCGACAACGTAATTTGTTCGTCGAAAAAGTGGCCGGACGTAAACTTAACAACAATGACTTCGACCTGATTTTTAATTATTCGACCATGTCCGATGATCATATTGTTGATGTGATCGTTAATGTCCTTAAAAACAGAAAGATTGTCAATTCGGAAGAAGATTAATTCCAAAGAAAAGGAATAAGTCAATAGCAATCCTGTCCATATTTACCTGGACTAAAAACGATATCTAACTGAATAACGATCGGAAATGGTCATTAGTCATTCGGAAAATTTTCCCAATGACTTTTTACTTTTTTTCTGTTAGTTAAGAGTCATTCAGAAAATCGCGTTTAATGTTTTCCCCAATGACCATTGACTTTTTCCTTTTTTTTAAGTGATTAATTGAACGAAGTAAGCATTGACTATTTGGCAGGAACATTTAATTATTTTCCGCCTAACTTTTCAGAAAAGCCCGAAAACATCACAATATGATTTCGTTTTTTTTTATTCACATATTATTCTGATATATAAGACTCTAAATGGCAAGTTTTCTTTTTTTTAATTTTGCCCGGAATAATTGAAATTTCCCGGAAAATATATCGGTCTGAACTACCTGAAAAGTAAATAGATTTGATGATGGATACGGCTACCAAATTGCACGGGTGCTAATTTTGACATTTTTTTGTACATTTGAACATGATTGGGAAAATATAAGGTTGGCTTCAACAAACTCAATTTATTGTAAATTATTAAAGAAAATACTATGAAAACCGCATTGCAACTGGACGTAACCTTTGATCAGGTTCTTGCTTTAGTTAGGCAATTGCCGAAAAAGGAAAAGATAAAACTTACCAGAGAGTTAGAGAAAGAGGGCATAGAATCGAAATTGTCGGAACTATTAAAAACTTTTCAAACTTCAGATTTAAGTTTGAAAACAATCAACGAAGAAGTTGAAATTGTAAGACAACAAATCTATGAAAGTCAAAAACGTTAAAGTTATTTTTGACACCAATGTTTGGATTAGCTTTCTCATCGGCAAACGTTTGTCTTTCATCAAAAAATATATTGCAGACGGATCGATAATAATTGTTATTACTCCACAACTTTTAACCGAAATAAAGGAAGTAACAAGTAGGAAAAGATTGGAAAAATATTTTCCTCAAGAGAGCGTCAATGAATTAATTGAACTTTTAGAAACCATCGCAGAACGAATAGAAATAAGGCCAACTCACTTTATTAACCGTGACCCAAAAGACAATTTCTTGTTGGACTTGATTGACTTTTCAAAAGCAGACTACTTGGTAACAGGTGACAAAGATTTATTGGAACATAATCCTTTCAAAACAGCTGAAATTTTGACTCCTGCAAATTTCGAAAAAATCATGGCAGGCCGATAGAAGCATACAGCATCTTGGAAAAGTCAAAAAAATACGCCTCTCAAGCCATCTCTGTCATTAGATTCTCTCACTTAACATCGATATTATAGAATAATTTTGGTATCCACCAAATTGTTTTCATTTTAGGCTGAAGGTTTTATTCAGTCAACGGACTTATTTTTCTATTTTTGCAACTTCGATTAAAAACAGAACCCAAAAATATTCAATAAAACACAATATGATGGAAATCCCCAGTAAATACAATCCCGCCGAAGTTGAAGATAAATGGTATCAGTACTGGATGGAAAACAAGTTTTTCCACTCCGAACCCGATGAACGTGAACCCTATACAATTGTCATTCCGCCGCCAAACGTTACCGGCGTATTGCACATGGGGCACATGCTCAACAATACCATTCAGGATATTCTTACCCGCCGCGCCCGGATGTTGGGGAAAAATGCCTGCTGGGTGCCAGGTACCGATCATGCTTCGATTGCGACCGAAGCCAGAGTGGTGAACAAACTGAAGGAGGAAGGCATTTCGAAGTTCGACCTGAGTCGTGAGGAGTTTCTGAATCATGCATGGGAATGGACAAACAAACACGGTGGAATCATTCTGGAACAGCTGAAAAAACTGGGCGCATCGTGTGATTGGGATCGGACGGCATTTACCATGGACGAAGCGCGTAGCGAATCTGTCATCAAAACGTTTGTTGATTTACACAACAAGGGACTGATCTATAGAGGCATTCGTATGGTAAACTGGGATCCGGCAGCAAAAACGGCCTTGTCTGACGAAGAAGTGATCTTCCGCGAAATGCAATCGAAATTGTATTACCTGAAATACCAGATCGAAGAAGCCCCCCTTAGTCCCCCCGAGGGGGGAGATAAGAACCCCCAATACAAGACTGCCAGGAAATCGGAGTATGAGTTGCTGAAAAAGAATGCAAAGGATTTGCGCCGTTTTTCGACTGAAGCAGAAAGTGTTTTATGGGAGGTTCTTCGCGGGAATCAATTAGGAGAGAAATTCAGAAGGCAACACATTATAAATGACATCATTGTTGATTTTGTTTGCCTGTCAAAAAATATTGTAATTGAAGTTGACGGCGGATATCACAATGATCCCGAAACTCAGCAATTGGATAAAATGAAAACCGAAATTTTAAGTGAACTTGGCTATCAGGTAATCCGGTTTTCAAACGAAGAAGTTTTAGGAAACATTGATTTAGTATTGCAGACCATCGAAGCTGCGCTAAAAAGCTCCCCCTTAGGGGGAGTTGAGGGGGCTGAGCTTTTTGTAACCATCGCAACAACCCGTCCTGAAACGATTTTGGGCGACACCGCGGTTTGCGTGAATCCGAACGATCCACGTTTCCATCACCTGAAAGGCAAACGTGTGCTTGTTCCGTTGATTAACCGTTCCATTCCGATTATTGAGGACGAATATGTGGATATGGAATTCGGTACTGGTTGTTTGAAAATTACTCCGGCTCACGACGTAAATGACTACGAAATTGGACTACGCTTCAACTTGCCAAGCATCGATATTTTCAATGAAGACGGCACTATGAGCGAAAAGGCCGGAATGTTTGTCGGTGAAGATCGTTTTGTCGTACGCGAAAAAATTATGGTTGAATTGGAAGCCGCTGGTAATGTGGCAAAAGTGGAAGATTACACCAATAAAGTGGGTTTCTCCGAACGTACTCACGTCCCGATCGAACCCAAGTTGTCGGCTCAGTGGTTCCTGAAAATGGAAGATTTGGTGAAACCTGCGCTGGCGAATGTGATGAATGACACGATCCAGTTTTATCCGCCGAAATTCAAAAATACCTACCGCCACTGGATGGAAAACATCAAAGATTGGTGCATCAGTCGTCAGTTGTGGTGGGGACACCGCATCCCGGTGTGGTATATAAGCCCCTCCTCAAAGTTTCCCGAAGGAGAGGGAGTAACAAACTACGGATTTGTAGTTGCTGCGACAGAAGAAGAAGCTCGAAAATTAGTGGTCGAAAAATTCCCCTCCTTGGGAGGGGTTGGGGTAGGCTTTTCGTTGCATCAGGACGAAGATGTACTTGATACATGGTTCTCCAGTTGGTTGTGGCCAATTTCGGTTTTCGACGGCATAAACAAACCCGACAACAATGAAATAAACTACTATTTTCCAACCAACGATTTAGTAACGGCTCCTGATATTATTTTCTTCTGGGTGGCACGCATGATCATTACAGGATACGAATATCGCCAACAATATCCATTCAAGAACGTGTATTTCACCGGAATGGTGCGCGACAAACAGCGCCGCAAAATGTCGAAATCGCTGGGTAATTCGCCCGATCCGCTCGACCTGATTGCAACGTACGGTGCTGATGGCGTGCGCGTTGGAATGTTGCTTTGCTCTCCGGCTGGCGGCGATTTGTTGTTCGACGAAATTTTGCCACAACAAGGAGCAGGGTTTGTAACCAAAATATGGAATTCGTTCCGCCTGGTGAACGGCTGGGAAGTGGATACAAAGATTCCTCAGCCCGAACATTCAAAGCTAGCTATCAGCTGGTTCCACGAAAAATTCAGCCAGGTGGTGGAACAAACCGACGATCATTTCGACAAATTTCGCATTTCAGACGCATTGATGAGCGTGTACACCACCGTTCGCGACGAGTTTTCGGGCTGGTTGCTCGAAATGGTGAAACCTGCTTATCAACAGCCTATTGACGGGAAAACCTATCAGGAATTAATCGACATTTTTGATGAAGTTTTGCGCTTTCTGCATCCGTTTATGCCGTTCGTAAGCGAAGAAATCTGGCAGTTGCTCAAAGAACGTCAGAAGGGTGATAGCATCATGATCAACTCGTGGCCAAAATCGACCGGTTACGACGAAACGATGATTGCCCAATTCGAAGATGTGAAAGAAGCCATTGCCGGATTACGGACCATCCGAACTAAAAATAATATTCCGAATAAAGATCAGCTTGAACTGGCTGTGATGGTTGGTGATAAAGGTTTTGTTCCTGAATTTAACAGCGTGCTGGTAAAAATGGGCAACCTTTCATCCTTGAATCTGGTAACTGAAGAAGTTAAACTTGCCGCTTCATTTTTAGTAAAATCAACCACCTTCTTTGTTCCGATGGCCGGAACCATTGATGTGGAAGAAGAACTGAAAAAGCTTCAGACTGAATTGGATTACACCAAAGGTTTCCTGAATTCAGTATTAAAAAAACTGAGCAACGAACGTTTTGTTAGCAGCGCTCCCGAAGCTGTGGTGGCCGTCGAACGCGCCAAACAAGCCGATGCCGAAGCTAAAATCAAAGTCTTGGAAGATCAGATTGCAGGATTGAAATAAATAGCTATTAGTGGGATGATTTGAGATCGCCCAAAAGATTAAATATTTGGAGGGATTTTCATTTTTACAAAAAGATGGAAATCCCTTTTTGTATTGTATTCCTGAGATGTAAAAATGGCTGTTTTATGCTATTGCACCCAACGAAAATTGTATATTTGAGAATTATTTGATTATCAGAAGGAATAAGATAGCTTTCAGATCAAGATTTTAAAATATAAGTAGAATTGCTATGATTACAAGAATAAAAATAAACGGCTTTAAAAGTTTGGTCAATAGCGAGCTTTATTTGGGGCCTTTCACATGTATTGCGGGAGCAAATGCTATTGGAAAATCTAATTTCTTTGATGCTCTTTCTTTCTTGTCGAACTTAGCAGACAAAACAATTATTGAAGCAGCGAAATCAGTCAGAAGCGAGAATCAGAAACACTCTAATATAAGAGATATCTTTTTTAGAAATGGCTCTGATTATATGTCAAAAATATCATTTGAGGTGGATATGGTGGTGCCGAAATTTGGTATAGATGATTTAGGACAAACTGCAGAATCGAAAATCACTAGTTTAAGATATATGCTTGAATTAAAGCTTAATGATGAAAGTAATAATAGAGAACCAATAGAAATTTCAAAAGAGGACCTCTCGCCAATTCCATTAACGGAAGCCAGGAAAAAAATATATTTTGACCATTCAAAAGAATGGATGGATTCAGCAATTCTTGGTCGTCGTGCAGGAGCATTTATTTCTACAAAAGATGGTATTATAAAACTCCATTCCGATTCAAAGGAAAACAAAAGAGGTGGCAGAACAATGGAATTTACTGCTCAGAAAATGCCTCGAACTTTAATTTCTACGGTTACAGCTGAATCACCAACTGCTTTTATAGTCCGGCAAGAAATGCGTAATTGGATAATGCTCCAATTCGAACCAAGTGCTCTGCGCCAGCCTAATTCCATTTATGAGGTGAAAAATGCAGTAGTAACAGCTAATGGGTTTAATCTGCCAGCTACACTTTTCCGGTTAAATAATGAAAAGAAGGATCAAGATGTTTATCAAAAGCTTACCAATAAGCTGAAAGGACTGGTTGAAGATGTCTCTGAAATTGTTGTTAATAAAGATGAACAAAGGGATTTACTTACACTTCAAATAAAATTCAAAAGTGGACTTACCTTGCCAGCCCAATCATTATCAGATGGTACATTGAGGTTTCTTGGGTTAGCTATTATTGAGGAAGATAGTTCTAGTAGTAGTTTAATTTGTTTGGAAGAGCCTGAAAATGGAATCAATCCAAAGAAGATATTAGAAATGGTTGATCTGCTAGAAGGAATGGTGACAGACACAGACTCCTCTGTTGATGAAGACAATCCACTGCGACAAGTTATTATTAATACGCATTCTCCGAGTGTAGTGAGTGCAGTTGGAGATGAAAGCCTATATTTAGCCAAAAGTAAAGAGAGTTTTTATGTTGAATTTAATAAGAAAATCACTTATACTTGCTTCTCTGCTTTAAAGAGCACATGGAAAACAAATAAATCATTGGCAGAAACCACATCTCTCGGCGAAATAACAGCATATTTAGATAAAACTATAGCTGATATTCCGAGTTGCCATGGAGTACAAGAACCTGAAGTTAAATACCAAAAATCCTCCACTTCAATAAGGAAGAAAAAAACGGTAGCGGAAAATGCGTTCAATTATAAAATTGATTTTTAGTAATTTATGAAAGAACTAAAATATACACTAATTGCTGATGGCAGTTCTGATATAACATTACTAAAAATCATCAAATGGTCGTTGGATGATTTATATCCTAAGTTACCTAATGATGGAAGTTTTGCCGATTTTAGAAAGATACCAGAACCTCCCAAACGATTAGGTGATAAAGTGCGTAACGCAAAGTTGTATTATCCATTTGATATTTTATTCGTGCATAGAGATGCAGAATCTACTAATGTTAGAATGATAGCACAAAGATCTCAGGAAGTAAATACTGAACTTCAGGAAGAAGATATTGATAAGACAATTTGTATTGTTCCTATAAGGATGATGGAAACGTGGTTGCTTATTGATGCAGATGCTATTAAAAAAGCTGCAGGGAACAGAAATTATAGAGGTAGCATTAACTTGCCATCATTAAAAACTTTGGAAAAAGAAAATCAACCCAAAGAATTACTACATAGACTATTACGAGAAGCAAGTGGAAAAAAGGAACGTAATCTAAAGAAATTTAACATTGACAAAACCGTACACTTAGTTGCGGAAAATATTGAAGATTTCAGTCCATTAAGGGATTTAGCTGCATTTCAAGCATTTGAAAATGAACTAAAGAAAGTTGTGGATAAATATTTAGAAAATTAACATCACCAAAGGTTTCCTGAATTCAGTATTAAAAAAACTGAGCAACGAACATTTTGTTAGCAGCGCTCCCGAAGCTGTGGTGGCCATCGAGCGTGCCAAACAGGCCGATGCCGAAGCTAAAATAAAGGTGTTGGAAGATCAGATTGCAGGATTGAAGTAACTGGAAATGACTAATGACAATTTTCCGTTCTCTGGTTAGATTTCTTATTTAGTTCAATTTTGATCTGGATTGTAAATGACAAATGAATTTGAAACAATTTGATTGCCAAATCGGGCCTAAAAATTTTAACTATTGTTAATAGATGTTAAATATACAGCTTGTCTTCATGTATTTAAAAAGTAGTCAATTTTCGGGTAAGGGTAATTGTTCTGTGATCTGTTTTGATTATAGATTTAAAATTTTAGTTTATTATTTAGTTTTTAATTTGGACTTTTCTTTTTTGAATTAAAAACTTTAAAGGGCATGGGGTGAGTTCCGATGCCCTTTATTTTTTTAACGAATCTTTTCAAATACCTACAAATTTTAGGAACCGAACTTCTTATATTTGTAATCCAGCTGCTCAATATGCTGAAATACTCTTAATTCAATTCAGAAACAAATACATTATGACCTTAATTAAATCAATTTCAGGAATTCGTGGTACAATTGGCGGAAAACCTGGCGAAGGATTAAGCCCGCTGGATGTAGTGAAATATACTGCTGCGTATGCCGAGTGGGCCAAACAGCAACATCCGGGACAGTCAATTACCATTGTTGTGGGCCGCGATGCCCGGATTTCGGGGCCAATGGTACAGTCGCTGGTGGTGGCAACCCTTTCAGGAATGGGCTGCATGGTGGTTGATCTTGGAATGGCAACTACGCCAACCACCGAAATTGCGGTGAAGGAAGAAAATGCGCAGGGTGGAATTATCCTGACAGCCAGTCACAACCCCAAACAGTGGAATGCTCTGAAACTGCTCAATTGTGATGGCGAATTTCTGAATGCCGCCGAAGGAGCTCTGGTTTTGGAAATTGCTGATAATGAATTGTATCAATTTGCTGAAGTTGACGATTTAGGCGAAGTTTTTTCCAAAGATTATATGGATATTCACATTCAGCAGGTTCTTGATCTGGAACTGGTTGATTTGAAAGCCATCCGGAACGCTGAATTTACGGTTGCCATCGATGCTGTTAATTCGGTAGGTGGAATTGTTATTCCGTCATTACTAAAAGCTCTTGGGGTAAAAGAAATTGTTGAAATCAATTGCGAAGCTACCGGCAATTTTGCCCATACACCGGAGCCATTGCCCGAGAACCTGGTCGAAACGGCTGAAATTATCCGTGATAATTCGGTTGATGTTGGTTTTGTAGTCGATCCGGATGTCGACCGGTTGGCAATTATTAGCGAAGATGGTTCGATGTTTAACGAAGAATATACGCTGGTTTCGGTCGCCGATTATGTGCTGAGCCAAACTCCCGGAAACACAGTTTCCAACCTGTCATCGTCGCGTGCTTTGCGCGATATTACTGAAAAACACGGCGGAACATATTCAGCCGCTGCCGTTGGCGAAGTAAATGTAGTTGCCAAAATGAAAGCAACCAACGCAGTGATAGGTGGCGAAGGAAATGGCGGAGTCATTTATACTGCATCACATTACGGGCGCGACTCGCTGGTCGGAATTGCTCTGTTTTTAAGCCTTCTGGCCAAATCAGGATTAAAATGTTCGGAGTTACGCAAAACATATCCCGATTATTTCATTTCGAAAAATAAAATCGAACTTACTCCTGAAATTGACGTGGATGGTATCCTGGTGAAAATGAAGGAGAAATACCAACACAAACAAGTAATTGACATTGATGGCGTTAAGATTGACTTTGCTGACCGTTGGGTTCACTTGCGGAAATCAAATACGGAAGCAATTATCCGCATTTACGCCGAAGCTCCTACAATGGATGAGGCCGATCAACTGGCCAAAACAATCATTCAGGATATCAGGTCTTTGATCGCTTAAAACAAAACGACTGGTCAGCTAATTAGTGAGCTGACCAGTCGTTTTCTACTTTTACTTTTTTTTATCATTTTGATTTTTTGGCTTTTTAACCAGGTGGTAGTGCGACGTTAATTTTTTACGTTGCCGTTTCTCCTCCGATCCGGCAACCAGGGCCACAATTTTTCCTGCCGGGCTTTTGATGGTTGGCCCGAAATAAGGACTGAATCCTTTATTATGCGAACCATTTTCGTCGATGAAATAACTTTGCCTGGATTTTAAATCGTATCCTGTAAGTTTTTTCAAGGGAGCAATCCGTTTGATTTCGTCGACGGTTTGCTCCAGGTGTTTTTGTTCCTTTTCCTGCTTATCAATTACATCTACCTGCATCAATTCATGAACTTCGGGTTCCAGTATTATTCGTTTTCCAAGGTCTTTTCCGTTGACGAAGCGTCGTTTAAAAGCTATATGATAGATACATACAGAATCATCTGCATTAATCTCGGTTTGAAAGAATCCTTTGGCATTCGTATGTGCCAATATTTTACCTGACTGAGTATCGATGATGGCCACACCAGGAATGGCAATCGAATCATTACTCACAACGATTCCTGAAAACGGTATTTTCGCAGGAGATTGTGAATAGCTTTGTAAAACAAGAAAAATAAGAAACCCAGGTAAAATATTTCGCATAGACACGAGTTTACATTTTCAGCACTAATTTACTTCTTTTTTTACTTAATAAGTCTTAACAAATCATAAGAATGCTTTCGCAAAAGTTCCGATATTTATGTCAAATTCAAGAAGAAGAGGCTTTTCATCGCCAGGATGTAATAGAACATATATTATATCTACTAATTTTGGCGCAGGTGAATTTTTTCACCTGAGGTGGCCATGAATAAAGTGGAATTAGAATAATTACCAGAATGAAGATATATTTACGCGATCATTTGCCGTTAACCAAATAAACCAACTAAAAAGCCATTTAACCAAATAACCATGAATAAAAAAAAGATCCTTATAGTAGCTTCCGCTGCACTACTGCTGATTGTTCTATACTTTTTTTTCAGGAAAGGGGAAACCGACTATAACAAAGTCACTCTAACCGTTAAGCGTGGCGCTTTCAATGCTTTAATCTTTTCTTCCGGCCAATTGGAATCCGAAAAATCAGAAACCGTAAATATTCCTGAAAAGCTAAAAGACAGGAACTTACGTATCTGGGAATTGGCGATCACCGATATGGTTGATGAAGGAACTCAGGTCGATTCGGGCGATTATGTAGCCACACTCGATCACAAGGCCGTTGAAGAGCAAATCAAACTGGCACAGGACGATATGGATAAAATGCTGTCGGAATACGAAGACAGTAAAATTGACTCGAACCTGAACCTGAGCAACCAGCGCGATGTAATTGTCAATGCGCGGCTTGATCTGGCCGAAAAGAAAATCATCATGGATGAATCGGTTTACGAATCTCCGTCGATCATAAAAAAAGCCAGCATGGATTTCGACAAAGCCGCCCGCAAACTGGAGCAGGAGCAGAAAGCTTACGGCCTGAAAAAACAGCAGGAAGAAAACAAGGTTGAACGGAAATACATCAATTACCGCCAGGTTCTCGACCGTTCGACTGAATTGCAGAAACTATTTAACACGCTTGAAATCAAAGCTCCAAAAGCCGGAATAATCACGTATTATAAATATTCGTGGGGCGAAATAATAAAAACTGGCTCGAAGGTTGGGCCTTACAGTTCAATAATTGCCTCTATTCCTGAAATGTCGAACCTCATTTCGAGAACCTACATCAACGAAATTGATATCTCGAAAGTGAAAATCGGACAAAAAGTAACTGTTGGAATCGATGCTTTTCCTGAAAAACGATTGTCCGGAGAAGTCATTTCGGTTGCCAACATCGGGCAATCGATGCCGAACAGCGATGCCAAAGTTTTTGAAGTCAAGATAAAAATCTTTGGGAAAGACAAGGAATTAAAACCTTCTATGACAACCAGCAATGCCATTGAAGCTGGAATATTTAAAGATACACTGATGGTTGCCACCGATGCTGTTTTTGAAAACGACAGCCTGAAATTTGTTTACCTCGGAAAAGAAAAACCAGTGAAACAGATTGTTTGGTTAGGCGACGAGAATGAAAATTTCGTTCTGATTAAAAAAGGGTTGAAGGAAAATGATGTGGTTTGGCTATCGGAACCTAAAAATGCCGAAGACTTGAAGTTTAAAGGGCAGAATATTTATACTGAAATCGTGAAAGATAAAGAGAATTCGAAAATCAAGGCCGAAAAAGAGCGCGAAGAAATGCTCAAAAAAGCGCCGGAACCTATGCCAACGACCGGATCGAATCAAGCGGTTATAAAAGTAAATCAGGTAAAATAGACCGACCAATACCTAAATCAAAAAAGATGATTTTTAAGAAATATTTTCACGATATAATTATTGGTTTTGAGGCTATTATCGACAATAAACTCAAGTCGATACTTACTGCTTTGGGCATCATTTTCGGGGTGGCTGCGGTAATCAGCATGATGGCAATCGGGAACGGCGCTGAACAGGAGATCCTGGAACAAATAAAAATGGTTGGCGTCAATAACATTATCATTACTCCAACCGAAGTTACAGGAAATGAAAATCGGGCCGAAACGGATCAGGAGAAAACCGGAACCAAAAAATTTTCGAAAGGCCTTACCATGCTCGATTTGAAAGCGATTCAGGAAATTGTACCAACAGTAAACATGATCAGCCCGGTGATATCGTACAATTATTCGGCCATTATCGATGGTAAAAGTAAACCGGTGGTGCTCGAAGGTGTGAATACAAGCTATTTCGAAGTATTTAACATAGACTTGCAAAAGGGCGAAGTCTTTAATAAAATGCAATCCGAATCGGGCCAACCGGTTTGTGTGATTGGCGACAATATCAAAACCGTATTCTTTAACCAGAAAGATCCGGTTGGGAAATACATCAAGTGTGGCCAGATTTGGCTGAAGATTATTGGAGTTGTTGAGCGGCGCGATTTTACGGCTTCGGCTTCCGACGAAATGGGAATCAGCAGTACCGACAATAAAATATTCATTCCTGAACAAACAATCCTGATGCGGTTTAAGAACCGTGCGTTGGTCCGTGCCGATGAAGTTGAAAAGTCGAATGCACGCCGCCGATCGGTTTCGGCTGACTCAAACAGCAAAACCGAAAATGACGACAAAAACCCGAATCAGCTCGATAAAATCATCCTTCAGGTAAAAGAAACCGAGCAACTGGGAGCCACGGCAAACATCGTGAAACGATTGCTCCTGCGCCGTCATTCCGGTTTGTATGATTTTGAAGTAACCATTCCCGAACTTTTGCTCAAGCAACAACAACGGACCAAAATGATTTTCAACATCGTTTTGGGCGCCATTGCCGGTATTTCGCTCATCGTTGGTGGCATTGGAATCATGAATATCATGTTGGCTTCGGTGATGGAGCGAATCCGTGAGATTGGAACGCGGCAGGCAATTGGAGCTTCACGGAAAGATATTGTGGCCCAATTTCTGGCCGAATCAACGCTCATCAGCATTTCAGGCGGAATAATCGGTATCATTCTGGGCGTAGTTCTCTCGAAAATAATTACCGCTGTCTTTGATATAAAAACCATCGTGTCGTTCTTCAGCATTTTCATTGCCTTCGGAGTTTCGGCCCTGGTTGGAATTATGTTTGGATACATGCCCGCCAAAAGGGCTGCCGAAAAAGATCCGGTTGAATCATTACGCGCTTAAAATCTATCAAATGAAGAAAATAGTTTTGTTCCTGATTGTACTCATTTCAGGATTTTGCTTCAAAGTAAATGCCCAGAACGAAAACATGTCGCTGAGCCTTGATGAGGTTGTGAAAATTGCATCCATGAATTCGCTGGATGCCTTCCGGTATAAAAACATGTATCTGTCAAGTTACTGGGAATATCGGTATTACAAGGCCGATAAACTGCCAAGCCTGAGCATGAACGCAACACCGCTCGATGTCAATCACTCCAACGAACGGGTTTTTATCAGCGAGGCTGAAGGTTATAAATATATACTCAGCGATTATTTCAATTCCAGCACCACCGTTCAACTGAACCAAAAGATCGGAATAACCGGCGGTAGTTTGTTTTTAAGTTCTGAACTGGGAATGGTACGAAATCTGGGAGGCGACAAGTTAACATCTTACCAGGCAACTCCGGTAAGTATCGGTTATTCGCAGTCGTTAAACGGTTATAATGCCTTGCGGTGGGAATCGAAAATCGAACCTGTTAAATATGATAAGGCAAAGAAGACCTTTATTCAATCGCAGGAAACGCTGGCCATGAAAAGTACTTCCATGTTTTTTGATTTGGTTGGGGCTCAGATTCAACTGAAGATTGCCGAAAATAACATGGCAAATGCGGATACGCTTTACAAAATTGGCAAAGGCCGTTTCCAGGTGGGTACAGTTACGCAGGACGAACTTTTAAATTTGGAACTGAACCAGCTTAATTCGAAACAGACTTTAAACAAAGCAAAGCTTGAAGTTTCGCGTTCGCAGTCGGGCCTGA
>Ga0302272_1000199_pt1 | contig 28955 bp, 20 predicted proteins | sample III_Bog_N1_2_FD_198772 | JGI IMG/M metagenome (GOLD analysis project Ga0302272, IMG submission 198772) | Peat permafrost microbial communities from Stordalen Mire near Abisko, Sweden - III_Bog_N1_2 | ecosystem: Environmental > Terrestrial > Soil > Wetlands > Peat | place: Sweden: Abisko...
TATTTTCAGCAAACCATTCGCGGTTGTTGTTGACTTTCAACTCACTTAAAAACCGAAGTAAATTATCAATATCCATACAGCTTAATTTTTCGTTTGACAAATATAAGGCAAAATTCAGACAAAAAAGAAGTTACTATCCTTTTTTTTAAATCAGGAACCGATTTAGTGGAAAAATGATTACTTTTGTAGTCAAATTAAATGGACCAAAATGTTTGAAATGAATTTATATTCATTTGAACGACAGTCATTTTACCATTTCGTGAATAAAGTCAAAAACATAAAATGAAAAATCGGATTAATCAACTGCTTGACGAAATAAGCCAACTTACTGCTTCAAATCAGGATGAACTGGAAGCACTGCGTATTAAATTCCTGAGTAAAAAAGGAGAAATCTCAACGCTATTCAATGATTTCAGGGACGTAGCCAATGAAGAAAAACGTGAAGTGGGTCAATTGCTGAATGAGTTGAAAAACACCGCTCAGGATAAGTTTAATGAATTAAAAGAAAATTTCAACAATTCAAATAAAACAGAACAGAAAACCGATTTAACAAGAAGTGCTGACCCTGTTAAACTTGGAACCCGTCACCCGCTATCGCTTGTAAAACATGAGATTATCGATATTTTCTCCCGCATTGGTTTTACCATTGCCGAAGGTCCTGAAATTGAAGATGACTGGCATGTATTTGGTGCATTGAACTTTCCACCCGAACATCCTGCCCGAGATATGCAGGATACATTTTTTATCGAACAAAACCCGGATGTACTGTTGCGAACCCACACTTCATCAGTACAATCACGTATTATGGCCAATCAAAAGCCTCCAATACGGATGATATTTCCTGGCCGGGTATACCGGAATGAAGCTATCTCTTACAGGGCCCATTGCTTCTTTCATCAGGTTGAGGGACTTTATATCGATAAGGATGTTTCGTTTGCCGACCTGAAACAAGCTCTAATGTATTTTACAAAAGAAATGTTCGGACCCGATACCCAGATTCGCTTACGCCCATCATATTTCCCTTTTACAGAACCCAGCGCCGAGATGGATATTTCGTGTAACCTCTGCGGCGGGAAAGGTTGTCAGTTTTGTAAACACACCGGATGGGTTGAAATACTTGGTTGTGGTATGGTTGATCCAAATGTGCTTGAAAATTGTGGCATCGATTCTAAGGTGTATTCAGGCTATGCTTTTGGTATGGGTGTTGAACGTATCACCAACCTGAAATACCAGGTAAAGGATTTACGCATGTTTTCTGAGAATGACGTTCGTTTCTTACAACAGTTCGAATCTGCCTACTAGTTAACATGAGAGAGAATTGTTTAATATATTTTGTCATATAGTTGGACATTTAGCTTTATTGTGTTATTTTTGTGACGTTATCACTAATAAAACTATAAAATAATTATCAACTGTATCTGTATGAAAAAAACAATATTCCTATCCATTTTCCTCATAGCTATGCTGATCAATCTCAGCGCTCAAAACTATAGTATAAACAAATTAAAATATGATTATCACCAATATGTTCCGGAATACGGGGATTATTATAATCCGGGAATAAGTGGAGTATGTTCTTTTATAGTTCCCGGACTTGGTCAGATGATTTGCGGTGAGACAGGCCGTGGATTAGCATTTTTTGGTGGATACGTCGGTTGTGCCGTACTTTTTGAAGTGGGAGCAGCCAAGATAGTTTCAAATTCATGGGATTATGGAAATAACGGTTATTACACCGCAAACTCGAACGCCGGAGTTGGTACTATGTTAGTAGGACTCGGCGGAATGGCAATTGTAAGTATCTGGTCAATCATAGATGCCGTACATGTGGCAAAAGTAAACAATATGTACATCAGAAACTTACGAAGGACTTCATCCATAAAGTTGGAAATGTCGCCCTATGTCGAACAACTCTCCATCAACAATCAGGTTACTACTCCAGTAGGAATGACCATGAGGGTGAAATTCTAAGAATTATATCATTTATAAAACATAGGGAGCCTGCTGCATATATTGCTGCAGGCTCTTTCATTTTATGCCAAATATTATACTTCGTTTTATCCATATTCTGCATTAGATTTACAAAATACTGCAAACGATTACGGAACTTCATATTTATTTCATCCATGTTTACTAATCTTCACTCCTGCAACCGGATACAGCACTGGAACAAGTATTAAAAACATTTGTAGATTATCGCAATAATTGGCCTGCTTTACGTAATTAAATTGTATTTTTGCATGATCAAACTAAAAAACAATAGAGCATGAGACTTATTATCCAACCTGATTATTCAAATGTGTCGAAATGGACTGCAAACTATATCGCTTCGACTATTAATCAGGCTTCACTAAAGAATGACAAACCATTCGTATTAGGCTTGCCTACAGGATCATCCCCACTTGGAGTTTATCTCAACCTTATTGATTTGTGCAACAAAGGTGTGGTATCTTTTAAGAACGTTATTACATTCAATATGGATGAATATGTCGGGCTACCTCAGAATCATGAACAAAGTTATTATACATTTATGTGGGATAACCTTTTCAGCCAGATTGATATTCTACCTGAAAATGTACACATACTGAATGGAACTGCAAAGGACCTGGAAGCTGAGTGTGAAGGTTACGAAGCAAAAATGAAAGCTGTTGGCGGTATTGATTTATTCCTTGGGGGAATTGGTGCAGATGGACATCTTGCGTTCAACGAACCTGCATCATCTCTTGCTTCACGTACACGTCAAAAAACGCTTACTACAGATACACTAATAGCCAATTCCCGGTTCTTTGATAATGATGTCAACAAAGTACCTAAAACTTCGCTTACAGTAGGCGTGGGAACCATTATGGATGCAAAAGAGATCCTTATCATAACCAGTGGTCATATTAAAGCCCGAGCTTTGCGTCATGCAGTGGAAGAACCGATTAATCAGATGTGGACAATAAGTGCCCTACAACTTCACCCCAGAGGTATTATCGTGTGTGATTACGATGCCTGTGCTGAATTGAAAGTGGGAACTTACAAATACTTTCTAGATATTGAAAAAGATTCACTGAATCCTGACGCAATCCTATAAAAATACTTCCAGAGAAACAAAAAACCATGATGCTTACGTATCATGGTTTTTTGTTTGTTTATATTCACTCCTACTCTACCCTGCCCCCACGTTCTGAACGTTGTTCGGTCTTAAGGGGATTGGCACTATATTCCTCATTCCTGATACGATTCAGGTAAATATCGTATGCCAGGTACAAAGCCTGCCTGAATGATTCTTCAGAAGCAAGGTTATGACCCGCTATATCGTATGCTGTGCCATGATCTGGTGAAGTTCGGATAACAGGCAACCCTGCAGTAAAATTCACGCCTGTATCCATTGAAACAGTTTTAAAAGGAATTAAACCCTGATCATGGTACATAGCTAAAACAGCATCGAATTTATTAAAGTTTCCCGAACCAAACAGACCGTCTGCAGGAAAAGGCCCGACACAAATAATCCCGAGTTTTTCAGCCTGTTTAATCGCCGGAATAATTACTTCCGTTTCTTCATTTCCAATCACACCATCATCACCTGCATGGGGGTTCAGACCTAACACTGCAATACGTGGGCGAATGATAGAGAAATCCTTTTTAAGAGAAGCATTTAATACAGTAAGCTTTTCTAAAATTAATTTTTCAGTAAGTTCAGCTGCGACATTTTTAACCGGGATATGACCGGTTACAACAGCTACACGCATGACATCATTAATCAGCATCATTAAAGCCGTAGAACCGTTTCCAAACTTTTCTTCCAGGTATTCAGTATGTCCCGGAAAATGAAACTTATCCGATTGTATATTCTTTTTATTAATAGGAGCCGTTACCAATGCATGAAGAGCGCCTTTCTTTAAATCTTCTGTTGCACGTTCCAGTGCTGCATAAGCTGCTTTTCCGGCTTCTTCTGTCGAGGTACCCAGTTCAACTTTAATTTCATCGTCAACACAATTTATGATATTAACCCGCTTCAGATTTATTTCCTCTATCGAGTTTACTATATTCAAATTCAAACCCTGAATATCCAGATTTTTCCTGTGATAAGCGGCTACTTTTGGTGAGCCGTAAATAACCGGAATAAAAGTCTCCAACATACGACTGTCTGACATAGTCTTAAGAATAACTTCATACCCTATTCCATTTATATCACCATGCGTAATGCCGATAATAATTTTGTCTGTTTCCATAATTTTAGGTTGAAAAATTTAATAACTAATTTTAAAGCAAGGAATATCAGGATTTCTATATTTTATTTCAGGGATCAAATGTATTAATTTTTATTCAGTCTTTTAATTTTTCAACGAATTATTTAATCGAAGAAAAAAATGTAAGTATTGAATCCATCAATCCAGCACGATCCTTTTCAGATTCAAGCGTTTCAAAAGGAAAACCAAATGCACACGTTTTGTATTTCCCCGAATAAGCAACAGCAGCACTTAAATTATTTTCAGTATACCTGCAAATAGTAAAACTGCCTTCACCGGACGGTTCAATGGCATCAGGCGATTCCACAAAATAGGATATTGAATTCGGTTCATCAAAATAGGACAAGTCGGCTTTTTTAAAAACACCGAATGGTGAGCTCACCATGCTGACATTTCCTCCTACACTTGCATGCGATGTCCGGAACTTATATTTTAATATGTTTTCAATAAAAAACCTATCATTACGGTTTGGTTTTTCAGTATCACAGATATCAGAACCGATGAAAGCACCGCTAACCAACAGGTTTCCACCATTTGAACAATACGACTTAATTGATTGCTGCAAAGCTAATGGAAAAGTTTTAAATTCAACTGCTTTTTTAGCATTTCCTATGAATGTTTGCTTTTGTTTACCCAATATCAAATCGACGATTTTATATTGGTTTAAATCCATATCCCCACCGGTCACTGCCTTTTCGCTGGAGGAAACAAATGAGTATCCTGCTGCTTTTATTGATTTGCCGTGTAGGAAAGGATAGTCGAATGTATTTCCTGCTATAACTTTATTTTCATAATTAGCGTGGCTTGCTCCAAAGCCGGGTGCGTCATCATTTACCCACGGCTTGTTTCGTTTAAACTCATACTGTTTACCAACGAAACTAATTTCAGACAAATAGGGTACACCGGCATCTATATCGTTTACAAATCCGGCATATGTACTGTCTAAAGCCAGGTTTGCAGGTGCGCTTAACCTGTCAAATCCATTTACGATAAGAACTTCACCTTTTTCATTAGCAGCCCTGTATGCGGATAATATTTCCGATGGAAAGCTTTGGCCTCCTTTATTTAATGCCATCACCTTAAAACTATACATCTTTCCCGGCTGAACAATTGCTGTTATCCGGTTTGAATTTACAACGAATCCATTATCAAAATCACCATCGTCAATGCGGGTATACAAAACATAGTGATCGGCCCGGGCAGTCGTTTCAAGGCTGTCAGCCACGGCAAGCCAATGAAGCTCTACCTTGTTTTTCTCCAGAAAGCGGCAACTGAATTGTTCTACCGGAAGCGGTTGAACGATATAATCTGTTTTATTGGCTGACGAGAGATATTTCAGCATTCCCTTGTAGATTGATCGACTCACAGTAAACCTGAAACGAGGATCGAGCCCATAACGCATATCCGCAAAGTTTTGATGAGAGAGTAACTCAAGTAACATGGTAGGAACTTCCGGAACCCGTGATTCACTGTACGACTTATTCCAGATATTGCGTCGAGTCCATTCCGGTGCAAACTTTTTATGAATATCGTTTACAATCTGCGTTTGTACGATATCTGTCAGATCACGCGAAGCCCATCGAGAAACCCCGTTTTGAAACAAAGTCTTCCCTTCCGAATTATGAACAGTACAAATGCCCAACGTACCAATAATCGAATCATTGCTTGTAACTCCTGCATCACTATGAAAAGCCAATGCCAGATCAAGAGGCACATTCAACCCTTTGGTATTCGGTGATACGGAAGAACCACCTACCAGATAATTCACCCAAAAACCACGTGACTGAAAGTCATCGGTATAATCATTTTGCCCTTTGTTACGGCTGTAAATACTATCCGGAACACCTGCCCATTGCAACCAGTAACGTGCGCCTTCAGTATAACGTGGATAATGGCTCGTCTCTGGCTGGTAAAGAGTTGATGGCTTTATCAGATTGCTTGCAAGAACCAGGCTGTCCGATATATTTAGAGTTGCATTTAAGATTGGTTCAACAGGATTTCTTGCTATATTCCCCATTCCGCCTCCGAATTTAACTGCATCAGCGGTTATCAGTTTCCCTTCTTCCGAGCTCAAATTGGTTAATATCACTTTAGCCTGATTATTTCGTCCTTTATCAAAGTAAAAATGCCCGAGATACAACCAGGTTCCTCCATCCATTTTTTGGTTTACACAAAATTCGGTCTTTCCTCCCTTATGATACACCGTGTAATGTGCATCGCCCGCACTATTTTCAACTGTTTTATATGACACATAAACAGCATAACGACCTCCTTCAGGTATAGTTGGTATCCATTCAGCACGACTGGTTTCTTCGACATTCGAAACCGCCTGAATAACACGGGAAGTACCAAAAGTAAATGGATTTTCTCCCTGTATATACGACTTTTTGGTATTGGCAAAACCTACTCCCTCCGACACTTTCCATTTTTTCCTGTCGTTTTGTTCCCTGTAACGTGAAAAATTATCTTTGGTATCATTGTCAACAATCACTTCATTCAACTGGGTATCCCGTTCACGGGGAAGCAACACATTAGCTCCTGCATTTTCGAGCATAGGAACCAAATAAGGCAGCACATACGATTGAGTATACAAATCTTCAACAACCTGAAAAACCCGTGCACGTTGCCACGCCCATCGGGCCTGTTTTTGATCAAAATACTTACCATGACTTTGCCAAAGGGCAATATGTCTGTTTTGTAATCCGTTTTGAATTAAGTAAGGGCGCGATAAATTTGTAACTAATGGCTGAGTGAGTATTGGCACGGCAAATTGCTTCTGAAGATCAATGTTGTCTTTGCGATAGAAATTCGGAATAAGTGCTTCTATATTTTGGTTTTCAACCTGACAAACAACTGAATATCCATTGTATTTATGAGCAATAATTTTAGTTACGGCGCTATATATGCGTTTTACATTTTCAGGTCGGAAAGGTATATATCCCAGCCTTTCATTGGCCGATATATAGATCGTATTTGTCTTTTGATTCGATGAAAAGTTTATCACATTCACCCTGCCAACCCGGGAATAGCTGTTTGCAATGGCTGTGAGTGAATCGGAAATCTGATTTTCAAGATTTTTTTGGGCAGATAAAGAAAGACTTGTTACTATAAGAAATAAAGCAACAATTCGGATTGTATGCAAATTTTGTCTCATGGACTAATGAGTAAGAGAGTTATTATGTAAACTGATTAAAAAAGACGCTGATTGTGTCTTTTATGCCTCAGTCTTACCTTTTTCAAGTGTAGAGAGCATGCCACATGCTGCAAAAATATCTTCTCCTCTTGAACGTCGGATAGTGGAAGTGACCCCGTTATTCGTTAAGTAATCCCTGAAGAAAGTCATTTTCTCCGGGCTTGAGCTTTTCAGGTCGGATCCCGGGATAGCATGAAAGCGGATTAAATTCACGCGACAATCAATACCTTTGAGTATTTTTACCAGTTCTACAGCATGGCGCATAGTATCGTTGACTCCATCGAATAGAATATATTCAAATGAAACACGGCGTTGCTTGCTAAAATCATGCTTACGTAATTCTTCCAGAACTTTGCTAATGGGGTATGTCTTCTCAATGGGCATTAAAAGCAACCTGTCCTGTGTAAATGGTGAATGCAGACTGATTGCCAGGTGGCAATTTGTTTTTTCCAAAAAGACTTTCATCCCAGGGATTAATCCGATGGATGATACTGTTATCCGACGGGGGCTCCAGGCATACCCATAATCTGCGGTTAAGATCTCCAATGACCGCAACATAGGCAATGTATTATCAAAGGGTTCGCCCATACCCATAAAGACAAGATTTGTAAGTGTTTCAGCTTCCGGTATCGACATAATTTGATTCATAATCTCTGCCGTGGTAAGCTGGGCAATAAAGCCTTGCCTTCCGGTCATGCAAAACACACATCCCATCTTACACCCAACCTGTGATGAAACACAGAGAGTTGCACGATCTTCTTCAGGAATGTAAACAGATTCAATAAAATGTCCCCCTTCAGTTTTAAAAAGGTATTTTTTAGTTCCATCGGTTGATTCGACGGTTTGAACCGGTAGTGTACGCCCTATTTCGTATTGTTCATTAAGCAGTTCCCTGTTCTTAGCCGATATATTCGACATCGCATCAATAGTGAATGCGCGCTTTTTATAAATCCATTCTGACAATTGCTTAGCTGTAAAGGCAGGCATTCCCAGTTCAGAAACAATTGTTTTTAATTCTTCCAGGGTCTTGCCTACGAGTGCTGTTTTATTCATATGTGGTTGTTGATGTAGTCTTAGTTGATGTAATTTGTGGTTGATTGGGTTGTTTGAGTTGATTGGGGCGACAAAGGTAACTATGTAGATCAAGTTGATTAAGTAGATTCTGATTGATTGCTTAATTCTTTACAAGATGCTCATTGCCTCTTACTATTTCTTATTTCCCTTACTTCTTACTTCTTATCATTCCTCATTTCTCAATTTTCAATCTTCTGCTTTCTTGGCAAAGTTACGCAAACTTACCGAAAAAAAGAAAACGGAATGAAATTAATCATTCCGTTTCAATATTTATAAAGTAAGTAATCGTAGATATTTAATAATATGTTTGTTAATCTACAAAAGCATACATTTCAGAGTCCTGACAATTATTAATTGATAATTATGAATTATGAATTAATAATTATGCATTACTTAAGTCATTATTCTCAGAAGAAATTCAGGCGATTATCAACAATATCCGCTTTATCTTTCAAATCCTGAATAATCATATAAGGCAATGAATAACTCATTCGACTATTCAACTGCATTTTTTCCATTTTAGCATCAAAAGGTTGAGGGTTAACTTGTTTGTTTGAAGTACGAACCACATAAACTCCTGCATTCCCTTTTATCGGTGCTGAAACCTTACCCAATGTTGCAACAGTAACCTTACCAATAACTGTTGGTTCAAATCCCGCAACACCAAATTGATAAGAGGCAAAGTTGATTGCATTGGCAGTTTTAACTGAATCTTTCAAAAATAAAGCCAATCCTTCCAACGATGGTGCTTTTGTTAGTTCTGCTGTAAGATTTTTAATCATCAAGTCAGCTTTCTTATCTTTAATAATTTCGGCTTTCAATTGTTCTGTTACTTTGTCAATTGAACGATAGCCCTTTTTATTCACTTCGGTTGTCTTGGCAACTACGAATTTTGTTCCACAGTCAAACACATCCGACACGTCATTCTTGCTGCTTTTAAAAGCCCACTGAATTATTTTACGGGATTGTGGTATATCACCTACTTTGTCGGCAGTTTGAAGAATTTCACTGGCAGGACGAACAATATATCCTTTTTCTTTTGCTTTCTTTTCAAAGTTATCGGCCTTCAAGTCAACTGCAAATTGTTTTGCATCATTATAAATTTTACTATACGACTTGCTGCTTGGAACAACTTTACGTTCGAGTATTGCTAATTTCACTTTGCGACGTGGAGCAGTTTTATCTTCTACCTGCATAATCTGTACACCCTGGGCATTTTTAATGGTAAACACTTCATTTTTGGATTTACTAAATGCATTAGCAGTAATTTCTTTTTCAACACCTTGCATTCCTTCCTGTAACCAACCTATTTCGCCACCATTTGCAGCTGTTTGTTTTACGGCAGAGTATTTTTTTGCTAATTCTCCAAAATCAGCACCACCACGAATGGCAGCAATCAAGCTGTCTGCTTTGGGTGCATCTTTTGTAACCAGGAAGATATGACGTAATTTTACAGAATCCGACTGCATGATACCCGATTGCATTACACGGGCCATTGTATATGTATCATTCATAAATGTAGGGCCATAAATATCACCTGCTTTACCACCAAATGCAAAATCTTTCAACGTTACAGGTACTGTTTTTTCAGAATAGTTATGTCCATCGTACATGATATCCGAATTTGAATTAACCAAACCGGCAACATCATCGGTAGTTTTGAATTCGGCACTTAGCTTATTCATCCAATTTTCAGCATCCTTGTAATCTTCTTTCATTGGTTTGATATCAAAAACCACATAACTGAAACCGCAATTGGCATCTTGTTTATATTGTGTCTTTTGTTTGTTATAACGGTCACTTATTTCAGAGCTGCTTACTTTGACTAATGAATCAGGAATCAGGAAATAAGGTTGAACAACATAGGCAACGTCTACACTTGTTTTACGATCTGCATAACTCATTTTGGCATCAATGCTGTTTGCTGTAACCGATTTTGAAATCAGGGCATTGTATTTTTCCTGTAGGATGCTGTTTTTTACATTCTTTTCCCAGAAAAGCCAATAGTTTTTAGCTTTACCAAGTTGTTGCTTCATTTCTTCACTTGTAGGTGTTTCATCCAGGCTATTCAAAAACTGAACTAACTGCGGACGACTAAACTGGCCATTTTCACCTGCAAACGAACGACGTTGAAGAATCAAAGGGTGTATGTTGTTTCCAATCAACCGGTCGGAAAGCTCATCTTTACTTACAGCAAGACCAAGTTTCTTTGCTTCAGCATTTAAAATTTTCTCGTTAACCATACTTTCCCAAACAGATTGACGAAGTTGAGTCATCATCTCTTCATTCAATTCGGTTTTTCCAGTTTCAATTTTGTATACTTCCGTCATTTGATCGATAGCCGCAGAGTATTCCTTGATATTAATATCTTCGCCAACAATTTTTGCAACTGTTTCTTTCGACTTATTGAAGAAGGTTGATCCCTCTTTCAGGAAATCGCCTACAATAAAGGCTAATAATGCAAGTCCTACCACTACTACCAGTAAAACTCCTTTGCTTCTAATCTTTTCTAATGTAGCCATTTTTTGAAATTAATTTGTATTTTTTTAGTTTGAATTTACACTTATTTTGAGGGCACGAATATACAAAAAAAAATGTTTATCCGAATGCGATTTCTAATTTTTCTTGCAGGTATGTCAATTTACATGTACAAAAACACTTCGTTTATCAGTTTCATTAACTTATTGCGAGTTTCACTAATTCAATTCTGTTGTTGGTTACTTTTACACATTTAATCGTAAATTCATCAATCCGGATTATCTCATTTAACTTTGGGAAATGCTGATGATTGTGTAAAATAAATCCGGCTAAGGTATCGTAGGAATCCGATTCGGGTATATTTAAATTAAAGCGCGAATTGATAGCATCCACTTCTAACCGGCCCGAAAATATATATTCATTTTCGGCTGTCTGTTCGGCAATATAATCGTTGTTATCATGTTCATCTTCAATCTCACCAAATATCTCTTCCATAATATCCTCCAGCGTAACGATTCCGGCTGTGCCACCAAATTCATCCACCACAACTGCTAGACTTTTCTTTTGTAACAGGAAGATCTTCATCAGCTTTTGTGCCGCCATATTCTCCGGCACAATCGGTATCTGGTTAATCTGCTTTTTCCAGTCGTTTTGGTGTTCAAACATTTCAGAAGAATGAATATAACCAACGATATTATCGATATCACCTTTATAGATAGGAATTTTCGATAATCCTGTTTCGATAAAGGTTTGTTTCAATGTTTCAACTGTCGTTTCATATTCAAGGGCAATAATATCAGTTCGGGGAACATAACAATCCCTCAACTTCACTTTCGAGAAATCAAGGGCATTCTGAAAAATCTTCACCTCATTTTCAACTTCTTTCTCATTCTCCTTATTATCAAAAGTCTCCTGAATTAAATAATTTAAATCAATTCGCGAAAAAACTTTTTTCTGTGTTGTGGGACTAATTTTCACCCTGAATATGCTTAGGATGCCTATTGAAATCCATGTACTAAAACGGGAAACCGGATACAACAGAACAAAGAAGATAAGTAACATCCATGAAAAAATGCGTAACCACAAATTAGGATTTACTCTAAAAATAGTTTTAGGAAGAAACTCACCGGTGATAAGCACAATTAGAGTGGCAAGAATGGTTTGTATCAGGGTGATTAAAAATTCATTTCCAATAGGACTCAGCCAGGGAGTCAACAACTGAGCCATCAACAGTCCATAAATTACAAGGCAGATATTATTTCCCACCAGCATGGTTGAAATAAATTGCTGAGGATGACGATAGAATATAGACAAAATGGAAGACGTGAGGTTAGGTTGCTTCTTATCCAACTCGAATCGCAATTTGTTCGAAGTTATAAAAGCAATCTCCAACCCTGAAAAAAAAGCAGAGAAAATTAATGTTAACAGGATGTACGTAAAACTATCCAAAATTATGGTTGCTATGTGATTTTTTGTGTTTACAAAGTGCAAAGATACTATATTTTATAATGTTACTATGGTATCCGGCTGAAAATACCATGTACTAAATATTTATTTCTTACAATAAATCGTTCTATTGAATCCTCAATTAAAATAGAAATCAGTTAGTGATTATTTTTATTTATTTCAATCATCTGTATTCCTAGCAGTTACAATCCGCACAATAAATAATCCCTGTTTTTTTGAAAGGAGCATTTGTGAGATTAAAAAAAAGCCGTATCTTTGCAGTCGCTTTTGAAAAACGATCTAATAGCTCAGTTGGTAGAGCACATCCCTTTTAAGGATGGGGTCCTGGGTTCGAGCCCCAGTTGGGTCACTTTTTTCAAAACGCATACAAAGTTGATGATTCAGTAGCTCAGCTGGTAGAGCACATCCCTTTTAAGGATGGGGTCCTGGGTTCGAACCCCAGCTGGATCACAAAATTAAAGCCTTTCAATTCAATTTGGGAGGCTTTTTTTGTGGTCAGGAATGAGGAGGGAGAAATGAGGAATGAGGCAAGGAATAAGACGGCAACGATAATAAGCTTATTTTTGCCCACTATTGATTCCGTCACGAAAGGAATAGTGTGATGCTAATTTTATTAGACTGGAGGAACTGCTTTTGCTGAAAATGAAACAGCTCAAGGCATCTGTTTCAATGAACCTTATTTATTTTCCAGGTTTTGATGAACACAAAAAGTTCATAGGCAAGCATGAAAATCCAACCTACAAGGCAAGCCAATGCAATGCCTTTCAATCCGAAATAAGGAGCCATCAGGTAAGCTGCAATAACACGACCCACTATCTGTATAAACGTGGAGTTCAACGTAATTTTCATCTTTCCCAAACCGCGGAAATAGCCTTGAAGTATATTGGTTACACCTGGTAACAGGTAAAGAAAAGACATGATCTTTAGGTATTTTACTCCCGAATCGACCACCTTAGCACCCTCATTTCCGACAAACAAAGCAACGAACTGACTGGCGAATACAAAAATGACAACTCCCATAAACAGGCTATAAATCACCTCTATTTTCAGTCCGGTATAGAACCCTTTTCTAATGCGCTTTTCACCATTACTACTACCGTGATTCTGTGCCAGGAAACCGGTAGTGCCGTGTGCAATATTTTGTTGCACAATCATTACGAAGTCATCGATTTTGCCCACCGCATTGAAAGCAGCAATAGCAAATATCCCTAATGGGTTGACAGCTCCCTGTACCAGCAGTTTTCCCAGGTGGAGGGTAATCTGCTGCATGGCAGCTACCGAACTATAATTCACCGTTTCGCGCAACAGCGTCCGGTCAAAGACAAATTCATGTCGTGTATATTTCAGGATAGGAATCCTTTTACTGACGTAGATAATACAAAACAGGGCTGATAATGCCTCGGCAATAACGGTGGCACATGCAGCACCTGCAATACCTAACTTCAACACCGCAACAAAAAGTAAATCAAGAATCACGTTAAGCACGGCGGAAGCTATCAGGAAGTAGAGCGAAGCCCTTGAATTACCCATGCTGCGCAAGGTTGAAGCATAAATGTTGTAGATAAAGGTAAAGATCATCCCAACGAAAATAATTCGTAAGAAAAGGGTTGCATCATCAATTATTTCAGCAGGTGTATGCATCAGGGACAGAATTGCATGCGAAAAAATCAATCCCAGCACAATAATTACAAATGTAAAAACACCCCCTGCAATGAGCGCAGTCGATATTTCCCGCTTCAGTTTGGCAATATCACCCGAACCAAAGAAATTGCCCATAAGAACCGACATTCCCAGGCAAATACCCACTATAAGAAACAGAACAATGTTCATGATCGGGCTCGCTGCTCCAACAGCCGCCAACGCATTGGCTCCGATAAAACGTCCTACAATTATTGAGTCTGCCGCATTATAGGTAAGCAGGCAAAGGTTTCCAATAATGAGGGGTACGGTAAAATGAATAATCTGTGGGGTGATAGGACCCGACGTCATGTCAACTGTCTTTCCTTGCTTCATCTACGTATAACTTTCGGGCAACAAAGGTAGTCATTTGACTGTCTGATGAGGTTACCTGATTTACAAAGAAATATTAAATATCGGAGCTGTCGCTTTGAAATTCAATCCGCTCTGTTGAGCATTTCATCTGAAAAGCTGGTGTAAACCCATAAAAAGTTATACTAAAGAAATGCTCGGGTTATCCGATTGAACGGAGATGAGATTTAGTAAAAACAGGAGGCTGACCGGACATGTCGTTTGAATACATATTTCAACATATAAACTTATCTGTTCTTGTAGTGTTACATTTATATAAAATTATTCCAGCTAAAATTCAATAACCTTGCCTTGATAATTAGGCAAATACAAAACCGGTTAATCAACTATCCATGAAGACGACCACTAAACTTAGTACGAAAGAAAAATCGGTACATATCAATATTGATTCGAATTATTACGGGGCCATTGCCGAAATAGGCGGGGGACAGGAAACTGCAAGGCATTTATTTCAGGCAGGGGGAGCTTCCAATACTGTGGCTAAATCCATTTCGGCCTACGATAAATTATTCTCCGATCATTTTTACAATCAGGGAAAACCTTCCAGGCATGTTGCTGAAGAACGCTTACGTGAAATGATTGATTCCGAATACAATGAACTGATTGAAATACTGGATAAAAAAAATATCCGTAAATTCTTTGTTTTTGCAAATACGGTAGAAACGCTTAATTTCAACAAGACCAACCATGGAAACGGATGGCTTGGCATTGCTGTTGAAGGAACCGACCGTTACCATCCGAATAAGATGTTTATCCATGTTAAGTTACACGAAAACGACACCTTGTTGCAACAAAACACCCTGGGTGCACTGGGCATAAACTTAATCTGCGGCGGACTATTCCAGTGGGAAGACCCACGTGTTGTACTGTTATCATTACTGGACAACCTGGATACCGGACGCATGGAAGTGGATTATATTTTTGTGGAGGGACCTGACCTGAAATGGGTTGATAACCGCTTGCTAAATTTAATGCTGGTTAGCAACGATATGACTCCGGCTATTATGTTCGACCAATCCGGAAAAGTACTGCAACCCGGTGATATGTTGTATAAAAAAAACGTAATCGTTTTGAGAGGATATTTCAGACCAATCAATAATCTGGGAATAGAATTTATAGAAGATAGCCTGGCGAATTTTAAACGGGATGAAGATTACAGGCCGGACAATACAATTGCATTTTGTGAGATTTCACTGAAATACCTGATACAAAATGAAAAAGTAGATGAAAAAGACTTTTTACACCGCGTTGATCTGCTCAATATGATGGGTCAAAGCGTGATGATTTCCAAATTTTACAGGTATTTTCAGTTGGTAAAATACTTTGCCCAGTTTAACCTGATCAAACTTAGACTGGTTGTCGGATTACCCACTTTCGATAAGATCATTGACCCTTCAAATTACACCGATTTGCGAGGAGGTCTGCTAGAAGCCATGGGGGCATTGTTTCAGGAAAATGTAAAAGTTTACTTATACCCATACATCAATAGGAAATCAATTGAAGTGATTTATCCGGAAGACGCTTATTTTTCCGGAACCAGCAAGTTGCTTTGGCAATATCTGAATGCAACAAAAAAAATACTTGTTTTGAGAAGCATTCAACCAAAAACCCTTGAGATTAGTTCTGAATACATATCCAACCTGATAGAAAACGGGGATGAGAGTTTGATAAATTATGTGCCTGAAAAAGTATATCATCACATTAAACGGAATAAGTTGTTTGGGTATAACCGGGATAAACCGGTTTAAGTAATCCCGGCAAGTTTAAATTACGAAGTTATGTGACATTTGTACTTAAAAGGCCGACACTTTCGCATAATTCCTTCCTATTCTAAACTAAAATAGAAAGTCTCATTACTTTACACTTGCTGCCAATAACAAACGTATTTACGTTGCCAATAACAAATGTATTTACGTTGCCAATAACAAATGTATTTACGTTTACAGTCATGAGATCAGAACATTAAAAAGTCCCGCAAACTAAAATAGTATGCAGGACTTTACCTTGATTTGAATAACTAAAAAAAATGAAATGTCTTTAGAAGATTTATCGTATATCAAACCTTATCACAAACCGGCTGCCTTTTCCTAGTTCACTTTCAACAGTTAGTGTCCCATTGTGTGCTTCAACAAAATCTTTGGAAATAGAAAGTCCGAGACCGCTTCCTTGTATCTTAGTACCCGGCACCCGGAAATAGCGATCAAAAATGCTGAGATGATACCGCGGATCAATGCCTTTGCCAAAATCCTGCACATACATTTCAACCACAGTCTCAATTTGCCGGGCTCCAATGATTACACGGCCGTATTCCGGTGAGTATCGAATTGCATTGCTTAATAAGTTTGTCAGCACCCAGGCTATCTTTTCACTGTCTACATAAAGTTTCTCGATTTTATCAGGATATTCCACTTCTATCTGACAACCAAATTTATCGGCTTGCACCTTGTTGGCAGCAATGGCATAGTTTATCAGTTCGATTGGCTTGGTAATCTTCGGCATCAATTGCAGCTTTCCTGCCTCCACCTGAGTCATATTAAGCAGCTCACCGGTGATTGTAAGGAGTCTCTCGCTATTTTCCTTGATACTTCGGGACAATTCCTCCTGCTCTGTATTTAATTCGCCTACACGCTTATCTTCGAGCAATTGCAGGCTCATGAGAATAGCTGAGATCGGGGTTTTTAATTCATGGGAAATTGTGGAGATAAAAGTTGTCTTGGCTGATTCAAGTTCTTTAAACTCGGTAATGTTTTTCAACATGATGACATGACCTAAATTTTGTGATTCTTTTTCTCCTGTTTCCAACATGCGTATAGGGATATATTTTGCCTGAAAAAAACTTTCCTTGTTATCGGCATAAATTTTCAATGGTTCACTCTTATCATCCGGAGTGATAAGTTCACGAATCAGTCTTCGCATCAGGTCATTTTTCAATGCCAGATCGGTAGCGGATTTACGAATAACATTCTCGCGTTTCATATTTAAAATGCTCAGTGCCTCGTTGTTTATGAAAAGGATTACCTTGTCATTGTCCAATCCGATAATCGGTTCGGTAATAGCATTTACGATGGCTTCTATATACTTTTTTCCCTGTAAAATATCAGCCAGCGAACTGGCACGGTACTCGGTCAATCGTTCGGCCATGCTATTAAAACTCTCAGAGACCTGAACAAATTCTTTATTGGCACTTAGATTCAGGCGTTTTTCGTAATTATGATTGGCGATTTCCAGAATGCCATTGGTAAGCTCACGAATAGGACGGTTAATGGAAGCAGGCAGACGTAAGAACAACAGAATGCCAACTAAGATACATGCTGCTCCTACAACCGACACCATTAAAAGGGCGCGCTGAAGGGCTATGGCTGCTGCCGGATTGTCTGGCTCCATAGCTGTCAATATCTGGAAATTAGTAACCGAAAGAAGTACCAGTAGAATGATCATGGACAATAGTAATCCAATACCCAGGTTTAGTTTTGTTTTTGTATACATATTCTTAGTTTGAAAGTTCCGTGTTCCGTGTTCCGTGTTCCGTGTTCCGTGTTGTTGGGTTATACGATTGCAATTCTTTTAGCAAACTATTATTTATTTATTTTAATTCTGAATTCTTTCATAAATTGTTTTATTTTCCTTACCTCTTACTCCTTACCTCTTACCTCTTACCTCTTACCTCTTTTCATTCCTCATTCCTCTACGCTACTATAATCAAATCAATATTAGCTTTAGAAAAAAAACTGATTAATTTCCGATAACCCTGAATGGTAAAGAACACCTGAGGTATTTTAAAAGCGGGCTGTCCCATGCACACCGTTGTAATTTGTCGTTCTTTGCAAACGGCAATAATACTTCCCATAATATCTGAAGATTGTACCTGGATTACTTCACCCCCTAATTCGGTTGCTAGCTGAAAGTGATTGGAAAGGTACCGTTGGTTTGCCAGTGAAATTCGGTCGGCACTTTCACCAGGTGTCTGAACATAGAGAATATAAAAATCAGTGTTGTAATGGGTGGCCAACCGGGCAGTCTTACGTATTACCTTCCGGGGCGTCTTTTCGTTGGCACTGACACAGGCAAGGAATTTTTCATGATGAATATGCGACATATCCGCCGAAAATTCATTTTCCACTTTTTTACCTACCCTCATAGCCACTTCCTTCAATGCCAGTTCACGGAGTTGAAGAATATGTTCAGATTTAAAAAAGTTATCCAGTGCCAGTTGTATCTTTTCAGGCTGGTAGATCTTCCCTGCCTTTAAGCGTGCAACCAGTTCCTCAGAGGTTAGGTCTATATTAACTACTTCATCAGCCAGCCCCAATACGCTATCCGGAATCCGCTCTTTCACATCAATGCCGGTAATTTCTTTGACTTCTTCGTTCAGACTTTCAATGTGCTGAATGTTGACTGCAGAGATCACATTGATGCCTTCCTCCAGCAATTCCGCTACATCCTGCCACCGCTTTTCATTACGGCTCCCTTCTACATTGGTATGTGCCAGTTCATCAACAATCACGATCTCTGGATGAATGCGGATAATTGCATCCAGATCCATTTCTTCAAGTTCCTTACCTTTATAAAAAATCTCCCTGCGTGGTATAACCGTTAGCCCCTCTATCAGTGATTGTGTCTCTTTCCGTCCGTGTGTTTCTATAAACCCTATCTGTACATCCACCCCGCTTGAGTGCAAGTCGTGTGCTTCCACTAACATCCGGTACGACTTACCCACACCGGCAATCATCCCAATGTATATTTTAAATTTCCCTTTTCTTGATTTTTTAATCAGGTCAAGGAAATGCAAGGCATTTTCTTCTCGGCTCATGGTTTTTGGTTATAAGTTGACACGAAACCTTATGGATTAATCAGATATACAGTTTGTAATTCCGAAATAAAACACAAGGCACCGGACAAAATTTATGTTTAGATATAAATATCCTGTTATTGATGATGGTATTGTAATTCTTCCTGAAAAACAGGTTGATATCTCTGATTATTTTTAATGACAGCAAACATTCGTGCTACAAGTTTTACCCGGATAGCATTGATTACTACTTTTTCATCTTTTCCTTCATTCACTTTTCGATAAAAATAATTCTTCAGTTCACTGTCATCTTTTTTCATAATAGATAAAGCAGCCTGATTTAAAAGAAATTTTATACTTTTATCCTTGGTTGCAATCCCGTTTGGTTGCAAACGCTGGTTGGTTTTCAAATCCTTATGTACCGGAGCTATTCCTGCATGCGAACAAAACTGTCGGCTATTTTCAAACCTGGTGAATGCATCTGTCTCTACAATCATTTTTAAGGCAACATCCCAGCTAATGGCTTCAATGCTTGTCAATAGATCCATTTGTCTGGCCACATGACTATTAAGGACAAAGATACATTTAATTTCGTTTTCAACAGCGGCAATGGCAGCTTCCAACCCTTTTATTAAATCTACAAGCCGTTTAGCATTAACATTAAACACATCTTCGGACATATAGTTTTTCATCTCAAACAGTTGGAACTTCAATTTTGCACTATCCGCTTCCAACATAATCCATTCGTTATACGCCTGCTTCAAATGTTCAACCTCCGAATCAGGTGGCTGGCACATTGCTATTTTATCTGAATTTCGCGATGCATAAACGGCTATTTGTTTGCAATTAAGTTTATAATTCTTAGCAGGTTGCAGGCCTGAACAATAATACTTCATCCTGCCGGGGTTTTCCAGCCAGAGTTTATACAATCCTGATTCACAGGTATAAATCAACGGATAATTGTACTGTCCTGAATGTTCAGCACAAATGATCAGTTGATCGTTTGAAATATGGAAGTCTTTAATCAGCAAACCGAATGCCAGTCGTATTTCGGATGTTTCATTCATCACTTCTCCTTGTTGCAGGACTTTATCCCCGAACAGCAAACAAAATTCCAATCTTATTTTACCGACAACAACACCAAGTATATAATTATTTTCCATGACTTTTAAAAAAAATCCTTGCAATATTAAATAGTACCCATACAGAAATCAATATCCTGTTTTAATAAAGAAGAAAAAACAATGAGTGCCAAAATAGGAGAATAGATCATTAATCTTGACAGAGAATTGGTTCACTCATTGTTATTTTCAGTATGCGCTTTTTTCTATCCTGTTTTAACGGGAAGGGTTAGCGGTCTTTTCCAATGCTACATTTAGTTTCAGTACATTTACTTTTGCGGGTCCAAAAAGCCCCAGCAATGGTTTTTCAATTTGTTTTTCAACCAGTGCTTTCACAACATCTTCGCTCATACCTCGTGCCTTAGCTACCCGTTTCACCTGAACATAGGCACTTTCGGGGGTAATATCAGGATCAAGGCCTGAGCCGCTGGCTGTCACCATTTCAGCTGGGACTTCACTCCGTTTTAAATACGGGTGGTTCAACAGAAAAGTGTCAACTCGTGCTTTTACGTCTTTCAGATAAGCAGCATTGGTTGGACCTTTGTTGCTGCCTGAGGAAGCATCAGCCTGATAATTGGCTGCCGAAGGACGTCCCCAAAAATAAATATCTTTTTTGAATGCCTGCCCCACATTGTCTGCTCCTACTACCTTTCCATTCAGGGTTACTACTTCCACCTGCCCCTTGTTAGGACTGAATGTATGGGCAAAAGCCCAAAGGACAAATGCAAACACAGAGAAAACAACACAAAACACAAGTGTAATTTTAAATGATTTTAAAAAATCTGATTTCATAGGAATATGATTTTAAAAGAATAAACTAACAAATAGATCGATCAATTTAATGCCAAGGAAAGGAGCAAGTACCCCACCAAATCCGTAGATCAGCAAGTTACGGCGAAGTAATGCCGAAGCACCGATCGGTTTGTATTTTACTCCCCTTAATGCCAATGGAATCAGGATAGGAATGATCAGGGCGTTAAAAATGATAGCACTCAGTATCGCAGATTCGGGGCTATGGAGTTTCATCACATTCATGGCTGCTAAAGCCGGAATCGAAACCATAAACAGTGCAGGAACGATAGCAAAATACTTGGCTACATCATTGGCAATGGAGAAAGCAGTCAATGTGCCGCGGGTCATTAGCAATTGTTTCCCGATTTCTACGATTTCGATCAGCTTGGTAGGATCATTGTCCAGATCCACCATATTGCCGGCTTCTTTGGCTGCCTGTGTTCCACTGTTCATGGCCACACCAACATTTGCCTGGGCAAGTGCCGGGGCATCATTTGTCCCATCCCCCATCATAGCAATCAGCTTACCTTTTTCCTGTTCCTTTTTAATGTAATCCATCTTATCTTCCGGCTTTGCTTCTGCAATAAAATCATCTACTCCGGCTACATTGGCAATATACTTTGCTGTTAATGGATTATCTCCCGTCACCATAACTGTCCTGACACCCATCATACGTAACCGTTCGAATCGTTCGCGGATTCCGGGTTTGATAATATCCTGCAATTCGATAATACCCACTACTTTTTTGTTGGCCGAAACTACCAACGGAGTTCCACCATTGCTTGTAATAGATGTTATAAATTCGTCAATCTCAGTTGGAAAAGAATTTCCTGCACTCTCGGTAATTTTGCGAATAGAATCGTAGGCACCTTTGCGGACTTCTGTACCATCAGGGAGGTCTACTCCACTGCTTCTTGTTTCTGCAGTAAATTTAATGGATCGTACCTTGGGCAAGTCCTGACTGCGGATATGGGCTTTATTCTCGTAAACCAGTTCAATAATCGATTTCCCTTCGGGAGTATCATCGGCAAGTGATGATAGCTGGCAGAATTGAATAAAATCATCTTCATTTACTCCGGGCGCCGGATATAAATTAGTGGCCCTGCGGTTTCCGATAGTGATTGTTCCTGTTTTGTCCAGCAATAATGTATCAATGTCACCGGCTGTTTCAACTGCCTTTCCTGATTTTGTAATCACATTGGCTCTTAATGCCCGGTCCATCCCTGCAATACCGATAGCGGATAACAAACTACCTATGGTAGTAGGGATCAGACATACAAACAATGAAATCAATGATGCAATGGTAATGACAGTTCCTGTGTAATCGGCTAATGGAACCAGGGTCATGCATACAATCACAAATACCAGTGAAAATCCTGCCAGTAATATCGTCAAAGCGATTTCATTCGGCGTTTTTTTCCGGGAAGCTCCTTCAACCAAAGCAATCATTTTATCCAGAAAACTTTCACCCGGCTGGGTAGTTACCATGACACGAATCATATCCGACAACACCTTTGTACCACCGGTTACTGAACTTTTATCACCACCCGATTCCCTGATTACAGGAGCACTTTCGCCGGTAATGGCACTTTCGTCAATAGAAGCCAGCCCCTCCACAATCTCTCCGTCGGAAGGAATGGTATCGCCTGCTTCGCATTCAAAAACATCTCCTTTTTTTAGTTCCGAACTGCTGATCATTTCAAGCTTATCGCCTACCACAAGTTTTGCAGGAGTTTCCGAACGTGTTTTTTTTAAGCTGTCGGCTTGTGCTTTTCCACGTGCTTCGGCAATAGCTTCAGCAAAATTGGCAAACAACAAGGTAAGAAACAGGATAATAAAAACAATGATATTATAGGCAAATGACCCTTGATGTGCATTAAATATTGAATATATGCTTACAAAAAACATGGCAAATGTCACTACTTCAACCGTAAACATGACAGGATTCTTTACCATTACCCGTGGATCAAGTTTTACAAATGAGTTTTTTAAACTTTCTATGACTTGCTCCTTTGGAAATAAAGAAGCTGAATTTTTATCTTTCATAACTGAATTTTATTACCCCTTTCCTAAAAGGGAATTAATTTATTTTTAAAAATCATCAATTATAATTATCTATCCCTGTTTTTCTTATCCCCCTTTAGGGGTTAGGGGTTATATAGTTAAATACTCTGCAATGGTACTAAGGGCATGCGCCGGGAAGAACGACAAGGCTGCAATGATAAAGATAACGGCAAAAGTCATAACCCCGAAAGTTACCGTGTCAGTCTCCAGTGTACCGGCCGATGAAGGAATAAATTTCTTTTCAGCCAATAAACCGGCAATAGCTACCTGTCCAATGATCGGAAAGAATCGTCCGAAGAGAATTACTAAACCTGCGGAATAATTCCAGAAAGGAGTATTATCACCCAGTCCTTCGAATCCCGATCCGTTATTGGCAGCTGATGAAGAAAACTGATAAAACATTTCACTCAGCCCATGATAACCCGGATTAGCCAACCATCCACCTTCTTTGGCAACGAGTGCCGGAGCATGGACATATAAAAAGGAAGATATTGCCGTACCCAGTAAAATCAGTAATGGATGTAGCAATACCACCAGAGTGGCAATTTTCATTTCCTTGGCTTCCACCTTTTTACCCAAAAATTCAGGAGTTCGCCCTATCATCATTCCACTGATAAATACAGCGATAATGATAAAAGCATAATAGTTCAAAAAGCCAACCCCTACGCCGCCAAACCATGCATTAATCTGCATATTGAGTAAGGTAACTGCTCCCGAAAGGGGCATCAGGCTGTCATGCATTCCATTGACCGAACCGTTGGAGGTTACTGTGGTAGCCGAACTCCACAAGGCTGTGGCTCCGGCACCAAGTCGTACCTCTTTTCCTTCCATGGCACCGTGATGCTGGTCTATGCCCATCGCTGTTATACGGGGATTGCCCTTCATTTCTTCGTGCACATTGATACTGGTTGCCATAATGAATGCAAAAAACATAACTCCGAAAATAATAAAACTAAGTTTTCTTTTTTTCAGGTAAAAGCCCAGGGCAAAAATCAAGGCCATTGGTATCAGCAGAATGGAAACAGTCTCAACGATATTGGTCAGATAAGTCGGGTTTTCCAATGGATGTGCCGAGTTAACACCAAAGAATCCGCCCCCGTTTGTTCCCAATTGCTTGATGGATACTATAGCTGCCACCGGTCCCTGTGAAATAACCTGTTCGGTGCCTTCAAGGGTTTTCAGATGCATTTTACCTTCCAATGTCATGGGCATTCCCTGCAAAATAAAGAACAGGCTCACTACCAGCGAAAGTGGTAAGAGGATACGTGTGACACTTCGCACCAGATAATACCAGAAATTACCAATGGTTTTCGAAGTTTTGGAAGCAATTGCTTTCATTACGCCTGCCAGGGCCGCCATTCCTGCTGCAGCCGATACAAACTGGAAAAACATGACCATATACAATTGGGTAAAGTACGTCAGACCACTTTCCCCGCTATAATCCTGCAGGTTGCAGTTGGCTATAAAGCTGGAAATCGTATTAAAAGCCAAATGAGCGCTTTGATTCCCATTTCCATCCGGATTCAACGGCAGCCATTTCTGTGTAAGCAGTAATATAAATCCCCAGATAAACCAAAACATATTTAAAGTAAGGAAAATCTTCAGGAATCTCTTCCAACCCATTTCTTCAGTTGGATCTATCCCACTGATTTTATAAATCCATCTTTCCACCGGAGCCATAAAATCCATCAGATTTTTTTCTCCTTTATACACCTTAGCTATGTATTTCCCTAATGGGTAACTTAACGTTACCATCAGGATAACCTGCAACGCATTGCCTAATAGTTCTGTATTCATTGTTTTTATTAAAATAATTAAAACTTTTCGGGTTTGATTAAAACATACATCAAATATCCGAAGATTCCTAAGCCCATAATTAATAATGCTACGTACATAATTGATCCCTCCTGATTAAATTTTTTCAAACCAATTTACACACTTGTAGAAAAGCCAGAAGCAGAACAAGCCGCTCAGGCTATAAAAACCGATTTGCAAAATAATTTCCATAACTTCTTTTGTTTTTATAATAATGATTCTTCTTTACTTTCTTTTGTCCGGATCCGGTATGAATCTTCAATCGTTGAAACAAAGATCTTACCATCTCCCACTTCGCCGGTATACGCATTTTCTAAAATGCAGTCCACAGTTTTCTTCAGGTTTATATCACGAACTACAATTGATAATGTTACTCGTGATATAAACTCACTATCTGATGAACCACGAAAATTAATCTTTCTGGTCCTTTCATTACCTACTCCAACTGTCTTTGAATAGGTGAAAAAATCAATATCAATGGCATGTAAAGCAGCTTTTACTTCTTCAAATTTTGAACGCCTTATAATTGCTTCTATTTTTTTCATAATACTTAATAACTTGATGAATGAGTAACATTCCAATCGTTGAAAAGGCTGTTTAAATAAGTATGAACTGAATTAGAGATTTATATCCAACTGGGTAGTAAATGAATTTGCATTTACATTATTCGAATTATAAAACGCCTTATTGTTATTGTAAATATCATAGCCGAAAATTACCGATACATTTTTCGAGAATGCCCATGATAAGCCAAAATTTAATGCGCCCAGGTAGTTTTCACCTCCCTGATAATCCATAGCCAACCATAATTTGTCCGATATCTCAGGCATTGCACGGTCCCAGGATAGTAACAGCCCGGTATTAGCGGCAGCTCCGTTTTCATCAATAAGCAGTGCTTTATTACCCGAATAATAACCTACAGATATTCGGCCAACAACAGGTACTGTTTTTGCAATAAGAGCATACATGATATTGTAATCTGTCAAACCCTTTTTTGTTCCAAAATTATATGCTCCAACAGCAATGGCAGGCGCCCCTTTAAATAATGAATCTTCAGGAAGAGCGATTTTACCATTGAAATAAATCGGATGTAAATCATAATTCTTTGCATTCAACAAATTGTTATCTCCCATGTTTAGGTAATCAATTCCAATCTCAGCCTGAACTTTACTAAACGGCGATATTCCGGTTGTGACACCCATATCATAAATCCCAGAGCCATATATTCCAGTTGCATCTTTCTGTGTACGGATATAATTGTCAATTCCTAAGTGAACTGTTTTAAAACCCTGGATATCGGTTGAAGGAATCCAGATTTGAGTAGACCCGGTTGCATTTGAAATACCTATACTTCCTATTAATCCAATAACAACTATTAAATAAATTCTTGAAAAAATACTTACTTTCTTTTTCATACCTGTAAAAATCAATTTAAAATAATACTGTTTCTTTGTTGACATGCACTAGGCGAAAGTCATACCAAAATAACAATACTACTTTAAATTGTTGCAAATCAACAAACTATAAATTTTATAAAAAATAAACTAATATTATAACAATGCCATTATGGAAAGGTTGCATGTTATTATGAAAAGGTTATAAAAAATATTACCATCTAACTGTCTTTCTTCAATGAAATTTAGATGGAAAAATGTATCTGGCTTTTCAACTTGTATCGTCCTGAAATAGGTTTACAACAAAGTAAACAAAATTCAGGACCAGACGACCTGATTTCTCTTACTCCTCTCCGTCACCTCTCCGTTACCTCTCCGTCATCTCTTTGACTGCATTACACATCAAAGCCTTATCAAAGTCGTATTTAGCCCAAGCCTTTAATGATATGGGTTATGTAAGGCTTTGATATGGTTCATATGTGGGTTAAATGTGGAATTCGGTCAAAGAGATGACGGAGAGATGACGGAGAGGTACTGGACAACACAAAACAACCACGGAGATTTTCCGGATAAAAAAATACAATAAGCCAATAAATAAAAAAAGAACCGGCAAGAATCTATCCATTTTCTGGATAAACACCTGCCGGTTCTTTTCAATAAAATCTATTTATTTCTATTTTTCTAACTATCAGTTAGTTTCTAAGATAATAGTGTCTACAGCCACTTTCGAATTTGAAATATTGATAACCTCAATGGCTTTGTCCAGCGAAATAGGGATAATGATAGTGGTAAGGCCATGCTTGTATAACCGACGTTGAATGGAGAAGATGGTAAAGTTATGCAAAACCCGGGAAAGCCGATACATCCCCCGGATGATTAATTGACCGCCGACAAAGGTTGAATTCGGATATTTTTCAATTACTTCGGGCACCATACGGATCACTTCTTCCGATACATCCGTTCCAATGCCATATCTGTATTCGGCATTACATCCAAGCTCTTTAATTAATTTGGTGTATTTCTGCAGGTCATTCTCAATTTGCAACTTTAATATTTCGAGTTGTTCATGGCTGTTAAAACTGCCGGAATCAACTATTCCCACACTGATAAAGACAAAATTCTTATAGGTGTTATGAAATGTATTCAATAAATAGAATAATGAATAAAGCCCAATGGCAGAATATCCATTTACCAATATAACGGCAGTTGAATCGGATGTATCAGTTTTTTTATCTGTTTTAACCAGTTTGATTTTAGTTTTTAAAATAGTTACCAGTTCGGGCATCTTGGTATTCATAACGCTCTGAATGTTTCCTATCTCCTTGCCAATCTGATTATAATGTTTCTTTATATAAAGCGACATACCTACTAAACAGGAGGTGATAACTAACGTTATCCATCCGCCTTCTTCGAATTTGATCACCGTTACAGTAATAAGGATAAAGGTTGTCAGCAACAAACCAATTCCATTTATTACCAGTTTACGAAACCATTTCTTTTCAGTTTTCCGGACATTAAACCAGTGCTTTACCATCCCGAATTGCGAGAGTGTAAAAGTTATAAATACATTAATACTGTATAATACCACCAAAAATGCCACTGAGCCTTTTGATAACATAATTACAACAGCTGCTGCAGCCCCCATAAGCAATATTCCGTTTTGAGAAACAAGACGATCGCTCAACAAGGTAAACTTGCGGGGCAACCAGTAATCGTGTGCCATATTGGCCATAACCCTTGGTCCGTCAAGGTAACCTGTTTGGGCAGCCACAAACAGCAAGGCTGCTTCAGAAATAAGGGTGACATATAAAAACGTTTGTCCGACAAATGGATTCCAGTGTGCTATGGCATTGCCAATCAACACAGCATTTAATGTCTTGCCTGGTACAAAATGCACATTAAAAAGAAAATAAGCGATTACCAGTCCAACTACTGCCAGTGCCAGGGACAAAGCCAGCAAACGCATGGTCTTTATGGCTGTATTTACCCTTGGTTCACGTAAGTTGGGAATACCGTTGCTCACGGCCTCAATACCGGTATAGGTACCGGCACCCATGCTGTAGGCTTTCATAATGAGAAACAGGGTGCCAAATATCCCCAATTGAGAAACCGTACTGTGAAATTCAGTGGTAGTCTGAACGGCAACCGTTTTCATTTCGGGAACATGTGTAGAGAATGCATACACAATTAAAAATATATGGGTAAGAACAAAAACAACAAAAATAGGTGTCAGAAATGCCACCGATTCTTTTACACCCCGTAAGTTTAATACCGTAAGAACTACCAGTATAAATATGGCAAAAAACACCTTATATTCGTGAAACGGCAAAGGCAGGAAACTAAATACAGCATCAGCACCACTCGATATGGAGATGGATATAGTCAAAACATAATCAATTAGCAACGCGCATCCGGATATCATACCCACTTTCGGGGATATAAGTCGGCTGGCTACCAGATAACCTCCTCCACCATGCGGAAATAACC